>ERZ791871.9-NODE-9-length-291990-cov-11.314652_pt1 | contig 291990 bp, 295 predicted proteins | sample MGYA00510280_ERZ791871 | MGnify/ENA primary metagenome ERZ791871 (study PRJEB30046, sample SAMN00792111) | human gut metagenome | study: EMG produced TPA metagenomics assembly of the A metagenome-wide association study of gut microbiota in type 2...
CATCTCCACCACAGAAAAACCGCGTAGGTATCGGCTGAAAGCCATATCCATGCGGCTTTCTTTTTATTGCTTTATCAACCCGTGTGCAGTTCGTGTGCAACCGCTGAAAATATAGTTCGCTGGCCTGCCCGATTTGGATGATAGATTATATAGAAGAACGATTGATTCTGTTGTCCACAAATAGAAAATCCGCCATTCCTTCTGGATAGACTTAACACAATTTTTAATAAAACCTCCTGAAAAATCGTTGATTTATGCAGCGGTACGTGCTAAAATAATTTTCGTATCCGGGTCCTGAGGGCAGAAGAGTGGTGGGTTATATACATGGGCGTAAACGTTTACGATTTCGACAATACCATTTATGACGGTGAGTCGCTGGTCGATTTGGTTCTCTACTATATCCCACGTGATCCACGGATTTGGTGGTATCTCCCTCAATTGATTCGGATTGCCTTACGGGATCGTTTTCACCTTTTTACGGTAGAAGAAGCAGTCAAAGCCTACGCAGGATTTTTGGAAGGGTATTATGTAAAGCTCTCCAGCCTCGAAGAGGATGTAGTGCGCTTTTGGGATCGTCATGAGCAAAAAATCAAACCCTTTTATATGAAACAGCGCAGGGTGGATGATATTATCGTATCAGGCAGCACAGATTTTTTGCTGGCCGAAATGATGAAACGGATGGGGATCACCCGCTATATCGGCTCTTCTGTTGATCCGCGCACGGGAAAATTTACAAGGCTCTGTTTCCTCGAAAACAAGGTAAAATTATTTCAGGAGCAATACCCCAACGTGCAGATCGAGAACTTCTACACTGATTCCATGAACGACAGGGCGATGATGGATATTTCCAACCATGTGTTTCTTGTGAAAAAAAATCAAGTGACCCAAATCAAATAGGAGGAATGTAAATGGGAAAACTCAACGAATTCCTGAACCGTAAGATTATCCAGAAGGATGTCGGTGAGGAAACTTATCTGACCTGGAAGGAAACGATCTCTTACGCTTTAGGCAGAGGCGCGCAGGGCATGAGCACGAGCATGACGAGCTCAAAGTATATCAACTACTTTTTGACCAACGTGCTCTTTAAGAAGCTCTCCAATCCAATGGGCGTCGCCTCCAATATTCGCTTTTTCTGTGGAATTTTTGATGCGATTAACGACCCTATTATGGGCGTTATCGTTGACAAGACCCGGACGAAAGAGGGGCAAATGCGCCCGTATATCAAATGGGCCCCCTGGTTTGTTTCCCTTGTTATGATTCTGTTTTTCATTGGCAGCGCGGATGCTCCACCCGTGTTCAACATTATTTACACGACAATCCTGTTTGTTGGCCTCGATGTTACATACACTGCGTTCGACATCCCCATGGGGGCACTGGCTTTTTCCATTACGCCAAACGGGATTGAGCGAACAAAGCTGTTTGGTGTGAGCTCCATTGTCCGCTCCGTAGTCGGCGCGCTTCCTCAGGTATTTGTCGCTGCTGCCGCATGGCTCCCTTATTTTAAGAGCCACACGCCGCAGGCCTATCTGACATCCGCTGCCGTTTCGGCAATTGGCATCATTTTTCTCACACGGCTTACCTTCCGCAACACAAGAGAACGCGCAGAGCATCGGGAGGACGTCCCTTCTGTGCGCGAGTGTTTTGGGCTGCTGTTTAAAAACCGTCCGCTTTTGATGCTTTTCTTAGGCAACATCTTTTTTGTCGTGTGCAAAATTGCGGAGCAGGTTTCCTTCTATTTTGTGGCGGATCTGATGTTCGACCGCAGGTATAATGTTGTTGTTGATGTGATTAAATTCCCAGGCTTCCTGCTGGCGGGTCTGATCGTGCCGAAGCTGATTGAAATGGCTGGGCGCAAGGCGGATTCCAAGCGGTTTTATCAGCTTTGCTGCGTAAGCGCAATTGTGATCCATATCCTGTTTGCAGTGGTATGTTACCGCGGCCTGATGCTCAAGGAGCCAGGCTCGCCGGTCTCCCTCCTGACTGGCGCTTGTGTCATTCTATTTACCGGCCTTACCACCATCCCTCTGGAATTTAAAAATTTGATCCAGAAGGAAATGGAAGCGGAAACGGTTGACTATATCGAGTGGAAAACCGGCACCCGTGTGGAAGGCATTATGCTCTCCATCATGAGCTTTACCGGTAAGATTGAAAACACTTTTTCCTCCTCCATTGGCCTCGCAATTCTTGGCCTGACCGGTTATGCGCAACACGTTGAGGGCAGCATGATTCAGAATGCGCAAACGAACTGGGCGCTGTTTTTAATGACAACGATCGTCCCCGCAGTAGGCTATCTGCTTATGCTAATCCCCATGCATTTCTATAATATTACGGGTGACGGCCACCGCCAGATGATGAAGGAAATCCTGGAGCGGCGGGTGCTTCGTAAAGAGCAACGGGCGCAGGAAGACGAGTTTGTTCCTCTGGATTAAAAGCTTTTGCCGGGCGGCCTATAGGGGGCCGCTCGGTTTTTTTACGGCACGCGGCAAACAGCTCAGCAGGAAAGGAGATATTGCAAATGGAAAGGCCGCTCAAGCTCACCTTCCTTGCGGATACGCATTACTACAGCAAAAGCCTGGGAGTCAGCGGGCGGCAGTATGAGCTGCGCTCCGGCTCCGATCAAAAATGCCTGGCGGAAACAGAAGAAATCATCACAGCCGCCTTTGAGGAGATTGGCAATTCCGACACGGACGCCGTAATGATCGCGGGCGATCTGACAAATGACGGTGAGCGCGTATGCCATGAGGAATTTCGGAAATTGGCGCGTGGACTGGCGCAAAAAAAGCCATTGTACCTGATTACCGCCACACATGATTGGTGCTGCGACGGCAATCCCCGCAGGTATGACGGAGACATGGTTTTTCACGACGTGCCCACGCTTTCAAGCGAATCGCTCTATGATTTTTATCGTGACTTTGGGCCAAAGCAGGCAATCAGTGTGTTTCAAACGCATTTGGGCACCGCATCCTATGTTATCGCGCTCAGCGGTTCCGTCTGGCTGCTCGCACTGATTGACGATCAAAACGGCAAAGGCCGGGCCGGTTTTTTCGAAGAACATTTTTTGTGGATTGAGGAGCAGCTCCGCCGCGCGCAAGAACAGGGCATTCTGGTGATCGGCATGGAGCATCACCTTTTGCTGCCCCACGTCAGCAGCCTCTTTACAGGCGGCGCATGCGTAGGAGATCGGGAGGCTGTTGCCTCCCGCCTAGCGGATGCAGGCCTGCGCTATATGGTGACCGGCCATAGCCATATCCAGCATACCAAGCGGTTCGTCAGCAAAAAAGGGAACGCTTTAACAGAGATCAATGTGGGCTCCCTATGCGGCTACCCCGGCCCCATCTGCGAAATCACCGTTCAACCGGATCAAACGCTCTTTTATGAGGTGCGCCATCTCGCCTCCTTCCGCTTGGGAGGGGAGGAGATCGATGCCCAGCGCTTTTTCAAGCGGCACGCCACCGCGATGATCCGGCGCGTTTGGGAAAGCCCCGACCGCCGGGAATTCACAGACCGCCTCACCGCCCTCCAACTGCCGGGGGAGAAAATCGGCCGTTTTTATGGGGCTATCCGCCCTGTTTTGCAGTTTATTCGCACGGCGGATCTTGGCCGGTGCTACCGCCTGCTAAAAAGGCTTGGGCTGGCGCGCGGCATCCAAAAAGAATGGGTGCTGGCATATGAGCGCATGCCGCTGACGGAAGTGATTGATGGAATGATGTGCAGCTTCCTCGATGGAGCCTATGAGCCGCATTCCCGTAATTCCGCGTATTATCAGCTTGTGATGGGGGCGGTATCTATCCCTTCTCGGCTGTTTCCCAAGAACGGAGATTTGCAAAAACTGATTGACGCGGCGGATGAGATTCTGGCTGGCGGCGAGATCAACGCCCAGCGGGCAAAAATTTAATTTGTTTCTCCCCGCAGCTTTCCGTTGAAAAGCAATCGTCGCGCCCTTTCTTCAACCAGCATAAGATGAACTATCTTATTCTAAATGAAGAAAGGGCGTTTTTATGTCTTATCCAACTTACCCATACCGTGGGACTGAGGAAAAGTGCCGCACAGTGGGGCTTACTTTTCCTCCGCAGCACCAGCCCCGCCAGCCGGGGATGGAATACCTGATGGACCCGCTACCCATCGCTGAAAACCCTGCTGTGAAAGGCAGCGGCAAACTCAAAGGAAAAACCGCGCTCATCACAGGCGGCGACAGCGGCATTGGGCGTGCCGTGGCCTATGCATTTGCAAAAGAAGGGGCGAATATCGCCATTTCCTACCTTGATGAGGAGCGTGACGCCTGCGAAACACAAAGGCATATTGAGGCGCTCGGCGCGAGGTGCATCCTCCTGCCTGCCGACCTGCGGGAGCGGCGCAATGCCAAACGGATTGTCAAAGAAACAGTGGAACTATTCGGAGAGATCAATGTGCTTGTCAACAACCATGGCGTCCAATTTGTGCGCGAAAGCATCCTTGACATCACACAGGATCAGCTCACCGATACGTTTGAAACAAATGTCTATGGGTTTTTCTATGTCATTCAAGAGGCGCTTCCCTTTATCCCGGAGGGTGGGGCGATCATCAACACCACCTCCATCACCGCTTATCAGGGCGACGATAGGCTCATCGACTACAGCGCCACAAAGGGCGCGATCGTCTCCCTGACTCGTTCGCTTGCAAAATCCCTTGTCAGCCGTAAAATCAGGGTCAATGCCGTTGCACCGGGGCCGGTATGGACGCCGCTACAGCCTGCCTCCTTCCCGGCCGACGCGCTGGAAACCTTCGGCTCGTTTACCTCGGAAACGCCGATGGGCCGTGCCGGGCAGCCGTTCGAAATGGCACAGGGCTATGTATATCTAGCGTGTGACGATTCCGCTTTTATGACGGGGCAAGTGCTACACATCGACGGCGGCTCCTTTGGCTATTCCTAAAGCGGACGCATCTGTGCGCACAGCGCCGCGAAATCAGGGGGAGGCGTGGCCTCTACCGTCATCTGTTTACCGGAAACGGGATGATCAAACCGGGCGAGTGCACAGTGCAACGCTTGCCGAGCAATTCGGCCATCTCCTGTACCATACATTGTATCTCCCACAAGAGGCGTGCCGAGAGATGCAAAATGAACACGTATTTGATGCGTGCGCCCGGTTTCCAAGCGCAGGCGCATGAGCGTCATTGCATCTCCCTGCATGACCGCCGTCCAATGGGTCACCGCCGGCAATCCACCCTCTCCAACCGCACGGCTGGTATGCATCGGGTTCGGCCGGATGATCGGCCGGTCGATCGTTCCGCTGCCCCGGTATAGGCCGGATACAACTGCGAGATATTCTTTTTCCACCCTTCCGGAAAGCCGTGCGGCAGCATAGCGATTGAGCGCGCAGAGAACTATCCCGGACGTATCCCTATCCAATCTGCCCACACAGCGCATGACGCACTGGCGCCCCTGCTCCTGAAAATAGGCGGCCACCGCATTTGCGAGCGTATCGCCCTGATGGTTATGGGTTGGGTGCATGGCGAGGCCGGCGGGCTTATTGAGGATCAACAGATCATCGTCCTCATAGCGGATATCGAGCGGGAGCTCAAGCGGCTCTACGCGGTTTAAATCGTCCGGCAGGCGGAGGGTCAGCTCGTCCCCCTCGCAGAGCTGATCGATCGTGCGGGTTGGAGCGCCATTGAGGCAGATTCCATCCGGCAGCCGTTTGAGAGATTGGACGAGCCGTGCCGACAGCCCCGCCTCTCCGCGTAGAAAATGGACGACCTTGCGGCCGTCATAACTTGCATCGATCTGAAAGCGCAGGATGCGCGGCATGGCCTCTCCTCCCCCATCCGGTTAAAAATCATGCAGTTCGATCTGTATTTTAAAATCAAAGCGGCCTTTGCCCTCTAGCCGTTGGATGCCCTGCTTCTGCGTAAAATCCAAAGCCGGCCGGCAGGGGTCTGCCACGCCATACCATGGCTCAATGCAAACGAAGGGGGCGCCCGGCTTCGCCCAAAGCCCAAGATAGGGTGCGCCACCGAGCATAACGGTAACAACACGCCCTTTACGGCGGCTTTCCAGCGTGACGCATCGGGAACGCAGGCCGGAGAGGATCAGCGCATCATGAAGGAAGAGCTCCTCTGTAATTTCAATTTCACGGCCATTGCCAGGCACAGCAAATAGCTCGCCGGTGCGTAGGCCATCCGCCCCGATACGCTGGGTATGCAGGTTTTCCTCACGGCACTCAAAGCGGAGCGTATCCCCAATTTCGCAGCGAAAAGCAGGATGTGCGCCGAGTGAAAAATACAGGGGCTCCGCCGCCGGATTCAGCACGGTGTGGGTCACCCCCAACTTTTGCCCCGTTAAAAGATATGTGACGCGCAGCTCAAATGCAAACGGATATTGTGCGCGTGTTTCCACATCGTCCGTCAGGGAAAAAACAAGCCTATCGTTTGACTCATCCACGCAGAAAAAGCGTTTTCTACGTGCAAAGCCGTGCCGAGGCATCTGATAGGGCTGGCCGCCCAGCCAATAGCGTTCCTCTGCCAGGCTTCCAACGATTGGGAAGAGAATTGGCGCCTGCCCTGGCCAAATAGCGGGGTCGCCCTGCCAGAGGTATTCATAGCCGTCTTTCCTCCGGCGCAGGCTGTGCAACTGCGCGCCAAGCTCATCCACTTCCACATGCGCAAAGGCGTTTTCCATCTGATGATACATCGCTTTCCTTCCCCCTGTAAGAGCTGTTATCCTTCTCCCTGCTTCAGCGCCTCCGCCACAGCGTGCGCAAGCTGATCCGGGCAGGAAGTGGATTTCATACCGCATCGAATGCCGGAAAACGTGTCAATCACCTTTTGTGCGGGCATCCCCTCCACGATTTTGGAGATCCCGGCAAGATTCCCCGCACATCCGCCGTGAAATTTCACGCGGCGAATTATCCCATCCTCTATCTCAAGGTCAATTTCCCTGGAGCAGGTGCCATGTGTACGATACTGATATATCATAACCATTCCCCTTTTTTCTGTTGAAATACCAAAATCCTTGCCTGCGGACAGCAACCTCCACAGGCATCTCCAGTTTAGCATAAAACAGCAAAAAGGGGAACCGTCCTAACAGATTCTTTTTTGTAAAAAGTAAATTGAATGGCAAAACAAACCTTCTCCATAGCCGCCCTGTTCAGGATACCGCATTACACATGCCGAATGCGCCGGTTATCTCCTGCACGGCCGTCTTTTTTCTTGTATATCCGCGGATATCCTGCTATACTAAATGTGGTTTATTTTCTGCCGATTCAAGCGGCGGAAGCGCAGTCAGAAAGGAGACAAATCATGTTTCGCATCATCTGTATTGCCATCGGCTATCTCTTCGGCTGTTTTCAAACCGCCTATCTCATCACGCGGCATAAAATCTCTCAGGATATCCGCGATTTCGGCACCGGCAACATGGGCACCGCCAACGTCACGCAGACGCTCGGCCCCAAAGCCGGCCTGATTACGCTCTTGGCTGATGTGCTTAAAACGTTTGTCGCCTGCTACCTCTGCGGCCTGATTTTTCCCGGCCAGCCGGATGAGCTGGTTGTCGTTTATGCGGGCGCGGGCGTCGCTTTGGGGCATGATTTCCCCTTCTGGTTAAAATTCAAAGGCGGGAAAGGCGTGGCCGTTACCATTGCAATCCTTTTGCTGCTGGATAATCATTTGCTCGCCATCTCCTTCTGGTCTGTCCTCCTGGCGTTTTTATGCAGCAAACGGCTGGTGATGGCCGTTGTAGCGCTGTGTATCACGTATCCTCTGGCCATGTTTTTTTATGGCTACCGGATGGAAACCGTCATCGTTGCCGGATTGCTGGCCTGCTTGATTATCGTGCTGCACCGCAGTAGCTTCCGCAAAGAGGTAAAAGTAGAGGATGACTACCGGGCGGAATACCAAAACCTTGGCAAAAATATCGCCTATTACCGGGCGCAAAAAAACTTGGATTCGCATGATCTCGCTCTGAGCGCAAAGTTAAGTGAAACCGTCCTGCGTGATTTGGAGGGCGAGGAGATCAAGCTTGCGCCCTCCCTTGATGCATTGTTTCATCTGGCGCGGGCGCTTGGGGTGCCCCCGGCGGAGCTGCTGAAACCGGCGGCAAAGCCCCCGGAACCGGAAGAGGAGGATACGGAACCGCCCATCCAGCAATAGAGTCTCTTAGAAAAAAGAGCAACGCCCCTGGCTGACTGGCAGCCGGGGGCGATTTTTTCTCCGTGTTTGCTTTTCTCCAGATAAAAAGAGGCGCCACGCCAAAAGCGGGCGCCTCATGTAAGCAATTTTGATCCCGAATCAGTCGCTCGTATACGGTAGCAAAGCTACGTGACGAGCCCGCTTGATAGCGGTTGTCAGCTCGCGCTGATGAGCGGCGCAGGTGCCGGTCACACGGCGCGGAAGGATCTTGGAGCGGTCGGAAATAAATTTGCGAAGCCGCGGCACATCCTTGTAGTCAATCGTCTCAACCTTATCCACGCAGAAGGAGCAAACCTTCCTACGGCCCTTGCGGCCGCCGCGGCGGTCATTGCGATCATATGCCATGAGAATAACCTCCTTTTCAAATCTCTCAGATATCCTGAATCCGCCATGCGAATTCAGAAGGGAAGATCATCATCGTCCTGGATTTCCTCGAAGTCGCCCATATTGCCTGTTGCATAGGCCGGAGCGGGTGCCGCTGCTGGCGCCGCGTAGTCGTTGCGCGGGCCCGTGCCACTCTCGCTTTTAGAGCCGCAGAAGCTGACATTGTCGGCGACAATCTCAACTGCCTTGCGTTTAATCCCCTGCTTATCCTCATAGGAACGCGCCTGGATCGAACCCTGCACGGCAATCATCGACCCCTTGTGGAAATAACGGGATACGAATTCGGCCGTCTGCCTCCATGCGACCACGTCGATAAAGTCCGTTTGACGTTCTGTGCCCGCCTTTTGATAGGAGCGGTCAACAGCTACTGTAAAGGATGTAACAGAAATGCCGGATCCCGTCGTGCGGAGCTCCGGGTCTGCCACGAGCCTGCCCATAATGACTGCACAATTGAGCATTCGTTTACATCCTCCTTACTTTTTGATGATCAGGGAACGGAGCACGCCATCTGTAATTTTCAGAATCCGGTCGAATTCCGCTGGAAACTCAGGCGCGCAGGTGTAGTTGAGGAGAAGATAGTAACCCTCGGCCTCATCGTTGATAGGGTACGCGAGCCTGCGCTTGCCCCACTCCTCGACGCTGTCAAGAGTGCCATTCGCTTCAATAAGCGCTTTGAACTTTTCAACCAATTCCGCAGTTCCCTCATCACCCTTCGTCAGAGAGAAGATGAGCATGGTTTCATAGCTATTCTGTGCTGACATTCTTTTTGCACCTCCTTTTGGTCTTTGGCCCCGCTATTAAGGCGGAGCAAGGATAAATCACCGCTTTATATGAACGGCAATTAATGATTATATCAGCAAAAGGCAGGCAAGTCAAGAAAAATGCCAAAAAAGTCACCTGCCTTTACTCAGAGAGGAATCGCTTGACAAGCGCTCCTATACCATTATATATGTCCTGTTTTCAGCGCTGAAAAATGCACGCAGAGGCGGGTTGTTTTGCACGCCGTTTTCTAACGAAAAGCAGCCGGAAAATCGCGCGCGAAATTGTTTGTTTCAATTAGAAAACACGTATTTTTTAACGTTTTGTTACGTGTTTGTAACCGTTTGTAACTTTTTCAAATTCTTACAAAAAACCTGCTTTTTTCTTTCATGAAAAAGCGTAAAAAATTGGCTTTTTAAGGTTTTTTCAGAGGATTTAGAAATATTCTCAAAAGTTGAATTGTAGATATTGCACAAAATTGAAGTTCCCAAGAATTTGACATCTCACAATCAGATGCATATAATGTTCACCGTCACAAGCGAGAATACGAAGCCGGAGCATTATTATTCTTTTTAGAAAATAATATTCGGTCAGTAAAGGAGCAATTGAATGATTGACAAATGTAAGGAGCTTGCGGCTTATGCTCGTTCCATACGTTCCAGAATCATTGCAACAATTTTGCTTGCAGTGTTCTGTGCGGGGACCGTGTTTGCCGCCGCCACCGCTTCCTACACGGTTACCGTGGTGGATGACGGTCAGGCGCGCTCGGTGATTACAACGCGCAGTGACGCAAATGCGATTCTGGAGCAGGCCAAAGTTGAAATTGGAGCCGACGATAAAGTCGACCTTTCCGCTTTCATCAGCGGCGAGGACAGCACGATTACAATTTACCGTGCCAAAAACGTGACCGTCAGCGATGGGGAAGCTTTTTCCAAATCGATCGTGGCGGCCGGTACAGTGGCAGATGCTGTTGCAAAATCCGGAATGACCCTAAAACAATCCGATGTGCTCAATTTCCCCAAGGATACGCTTCTCAAAGAGGGCATGTCCATCAGCATCCAAATTGCTTTCCCCGTTCAGATAACGGCAGACGGTAAAACCACAGCAGTCGAGGTTGTCGGCGGCACGGTAGAGGATGCCATCCGCGCGGCGGGTATATCGATGGATGAGGATGATGAAAGCACACCAGCAAAAGATCAGCCCGTAACCGATGGAATGGAGATCCGTGTGGATCGCGTAGATTATCAGCTGCGCACCGAAAAAGAGACGATCGCCTTCAAAAAGCTCACGGAAAAGAGCGTCTCCATGTATACGGATCAGCGCAAAGTAGTGCAGAAGGGCGAAAACGGCGAGAAAGAAGTCACCTACAAGGATCGTTATGTCAACGGCAAGCTTGTGAAAACCACGGTTGACTCTGAAAAGGTCCTCAAGGCGGCGGTTAACCAAAAAACGCTCGTCGGCACATTGCGCCGCGTCAACAAAATCAAGCTCAAAAATGGCTTGACACCGATTTCTGATCTAAAGGTTCCCTCCTATGTGAAGCTGGATCAAAACGGTGTACCCACCAAATACAAAAAAGTGGTGGATGGTAAGGCTGCCGCCTATTCGGGCGGCTGGGGCACTGCCTCCGGGCGCAAAGCTATGCCCGGGCATATCGCGGTAGACCCCAAGCAATTCCCGTACGGGACGGAAATGTGGATCGTTTCAACCGATGGTAAATATGTTTACGGTTATGCGATCGCAGCCGACACCGGCGGATTCGTGCAGCAGAAAACGTTTACTGTGGATCTGTATATGCATTCGTATGAGGAGGCCTGCCGCTGGGGTGCCAGGCAGGTTCGCATCTACGTTCTGTAACCCTCTCTCTTTTCCACAAATCACCGAGCAAAAGAGACGGCTAGCCGCCGTGGATTGCTATGCAGTCCACGGCGGCTGCTTTTTTCCCGGAATGGATTTGAGTGCCTTAAAAATTTATGATATAATAGCTTCAAACGTCCCGTTTGAAGCATTGGAAAAATGTCTGTCGGCGCGATACGCCTTCTGCCGCAAGGCGGCAACGCCATTTTTCGCGGCGGTAAGCTTTGTGTGTATTACTGGATAAGTTTCAAACGGGATGCAAAGTTTCAAGCTTTGAAACTTGGAAGCATTGGAAAAATGTCTGTCGGCGCGATACGCCTCCTGCCGTAAGGCGGCAACGCCATCTATCATATAAGTATCCTAGTTTTTAGGAAATGCTCTGAAGCATGCCTGATTAAACCTTACAAAAACAAATGGAATAATGCATAGATTACTTTCCCTTTCCGGCTCTTCCCGGAGGGGCGCAACCGGAAAGGCAGAGAAACATGGAGTATCAAATTAATCCTAGCGCGTGGGGGCCCATCTTTACTATGCCCACCAGCGTTGTGGACGAACACATCAAAATGGTTGGACGCGATCAGCTGAAAATTCTTTTATGGCTTTACCGGCATGCGTCCGATGAAAAGGATTTAGATGCGATGTGCGCGGATACGGGCATCGACCGGGAGGATGCGATCGACGCTATGCAATATTGGATCGGTTGTGGGCTCGTAAAAAAGGCGGGGGAGGCTACGATTCCCCCTGCGCCAGCTCCCGACACGGAAACATCCGCGTCGGAGAAAAAAATGGCGCCTGAAAAGACCGTTCTTGCGCCGATTCCCCTCTCCAAGCCGACGAGCGATCAAATCGCATGCCGGCTGATGGAGGAGCCGGCGCTGCGCCTTCTCTATGCGGAAGCGCAGCAAAAGCTCGGGCGTACCATCGGATACGACGGTCAGTCAACGCTCTTAATGATCCACGATCAATATGGGTTGCCTGTTGAGGTAATTTTGATGATCCTCGAATACGCCGCTTCACAGGGAAAAACCTCGATGGCTTATATTGCAAAGATGGGCCGGGATTGGGGAGAACGCGAAATTGATACACTCGAAAAAGCGGAGGAGCAGCTCACGCGGCTGCGTACCGGTCAGTCGCTCTGGAATCAGCTGAAGGCTCTGACCGGAATCCACACACCGCGCCCAACCGCCGCACAGGAAAAATTCCTCACAGAATGGAGCGACGACCTCCATTTTAGCATTGATATGATCCATCTCGCCTATGAGGAGATGGCAAACCACACCGACCGCCTGAGCTTCCCCTATATCAACAAGGTTCTTCGCTCTTGGCATGAAAAAGGCCTGCTCACACCAGAGCAGGTGCAGGCGGATAAACAGACGCGCCAGCGGGATAAAGCCACGATCCCCGCTCCTTCCCGGAAAAAAACAACTTCCGGGAACGCTGAAACGCGCGATGCATCCTATGATTTGGATGAGTACACGCGCCGCGCCCTACATGAGCCGCTCATCTATCCTGGGAAGCGGCGGAATTCAAAAAACGGGGCCTAAGCTATCAATGAAAGGATGGTCGTCGGGATGCCATACGGGAAGGAAATTTACGCTCAAGCACGGCGTGAGCTACAGCGGCGAAAAACACAGGCGGAGCGCGAAGCGCAGCGGCGGCATGATGAAGTGGAGGCAAAACATCCGGAGCTGATCCGCATTGAGCGGGAGATGGCAGAGGCAGGGCATTCCATCGTCTATGCGCTCGGCCGGCCGGATGCGCAGTCTTTTTTGGACGGGTTGAAACGGCAAAGCCTGAAAGCGCAGAGGGAGCGGCGCGAGCTACTAAAAAAAGCAGGGTTGCCTGAGGAATATCTCGAAACGCCTTATACCTGCCCCATTTGCAAGGATACCGGCTTTGCGAATGGCGTGATCTGCACTTGCCACAAAAAACTCCTGCGCAGCCTCGCCTACCAGCAAATTAACAAACGCTACCCATTGGATCTCTGCTCCTTTGAAGGCTTCCGGCTCGATTATTATCCAGAGGAGCCTGATAGCCGCACAGGCCTCTCCCCGCGCAGGCGCATGGCAGAGATTTTTGAATTCTGCATGCACTATGCGGAAGATTTCGGCCGGCATTCCCCAAGCCTCTTTCTTTGCGGCGCAACTGGGCTTGGCAAAACACACCTCTCCCTATCTATCGCGAGGGAGGCGATTGCAAAGGATTTCGCCGTTATCTACGGCTCCACGCAAAACCTGCTCCATGAGCTGGAGGAGGAGCATTTTGGGCGCAGGCCTGCGGACGAGGGCGCCATGCAGGAGATGCTGCTCTCCTGCGACTTACTGATTTTAGACGATCTCGGCGCGGAATTTTCAACCTCCTTCACTGTGGCGGCGCTTTACAACATCATCAACTCCCGCATCAACGCAGGGCTTCCCGTTATTATCAGCACAAATCTGACGCCAACGGAGCTGGAGGCAAAATATACGCAGCGGATTACTTCACGCATCATCGGCTGCTACACATCCCTGATCTTCTGCGGGCGGGATATTCGCCAGTTAAAAAGGTAAAGGTGCTATATAAAAAGGGAGGGAACGATGCAAGATCAAAAAATTGACGGCGGCAAGCCTTTTGATTGGGGGCTTACCAGCGCGGATTATGCGAAATATCGGGATATTTATCCGGATGTGCTTTATCAAACGCTTTATGAGATGGGCATCGGCGGGCCCGGGCAGCGTATCCTTGATATTGGCACAGGCACAGGCGTCCTGCCCCGCCGGATGGCCCGCTATGGCGCTTGTTTTACTGGGCTGGATCTTTCGAAAAAACAAATCCTTCAGGCTAGGGCATTGACTGAGGCTGAGGGCCTTTCTGCCGACTATTTCGTCGGTGATGCGCATGAGCCTCCGTTTGAGGGCAATATGTTTGACTGTATCACTGCGGCACAGTGCTGGCAGTATATGGATTCCGAACGGGCGATCCCTGCTTTTCAGCGCATTTTAAAGCCCGGAGGGCACTTGGCCGTGATTTACATGGCCTGGCTGCCGGATGAAAACCCGGTCGTCCAGCGCTCTATCGAAACCGTGCGGCAATTTAACCCAGATTGGAACGGATATGACCGGCGGCTCCAATATTTTACCCCGGGCTGGTGCAAAGGGGGCATCCATTTGGCGGCGCTTAAAACGCTGGATGCAGAAATCCCATTCACCCGGGAAACTTGGAACGGCCGGATGAGGGCCTGCCGCGGAGTTGGCGCTTCGCTCTCGCCCGAGCAGGTGGAGTCCTTCAGCAAGAGGCATCGGAAGATGCTGGAGGATACCATGCCGGAGAAATTTTTCATTCTCCATGAGATTTCTATTCTGAATTTTCAGTTTCCATAATGCATTCCCCTGTCTGCGGGCAGGGGCAGTTTTTTCAAGTCAGAGGAAAAGGAGTCGTCAAAACCTATGGATATCATCGCACAAATCACGTCGGAATTTCATTTACAGGCTTGGCAGGTAGAGAATGTCGTCAAGCTCATCGACGAGGGCAATACAATCCCCTTTATCGCACGTTACCGCAAGGAGGCGCATGGCACGCTGGACGACCAGATGCTGCGCGAAATAGCAGAGCGATTGGAATATCTGCGCAATCTCGATAAACGGCGCGAAGAAGTGCGCGCCTCGATTGAGGGGCAGGAAAAACTGACGGAGGAAATCTCCGCCGCGCTGAGCAATGCCGCCACCTTGGCAGAAATTGAGGATATCTACCGCCCCTTTAAGCCAAAGCGCCGCACACGCGCTTCAATTGCCCGGGAGAAGGGGCTGGAGCCGCTGGCCCAGGTGCTTTACGAGCAGCGCCCTGATTGTGAAGAGCCGCTCGCTCTGGCGTTAGATTTCCTTAACCCGGAAAAGGGCGTGGAAACGGCGGAGGACGCCCTTAAGGGCGCACTTGACATCATTGCGGAAAATCTTTCGGATGATGCAACGATCCGCCGCAGGCTTCGCAATCTTTTTACCGTATGCGGCGTGGTGCGCTCCAAATCCGCCAAGGAGGAAGACAGCGTCTATGCGCCTTATTATGACTTCAGTGCGCCAGTGGAAAAAATCGCAGGCTATCAAGTGCTGGCAATCGACCGGGGAGAACGGGAGGGATTTTTGAAGGTTTCGGTTACCCTTGACCGCCCGCGCGCCATCAAGGTGATTTCCAGCGTTGCTTTGAAGAGCACCGAGTCGCCCTGCACCCGCGCCGTCTTAGAGGCTGGGGAGGATGCCTATGACCGGCTGATTGAGCCGTCGATTGAACGTGAAATCCGCTCGGCACTCACGCAGCGGGCAGCCACGGCCGCAATCAAGGTTTTTTCCACCAATCTGCGCCAGTTGCTGCTCCAGCCGCCTGTGAAGGGAAAAGTTGCCTTGGGGTTGGATCCTGGCTATCGGACAGGCTGCAAGGTCGCCGTTGTGGATGCAACAGGCCGCGTGCTAGATACAGGGGTCATCTATATTACACATAGCGAAGCTCAAAAAGAACAGGCAAAATCTACGCTTCGCCGCATGATTGAAACGCACGGCGTTGGGATCATCGCCATCGGCAACGGAACCGCCTCCAAAGAGACGGAAATTTTTACGGCTGAGCTCATCAAGGCGATCGGCCGAAACATTTCTTACATGGTCGTCAGCGAGGCGGGCGCATCCGTCTATTCCGCCTCAAAGCTCGCTGCGGAGGAGTTCCCGCAGTTCGACGTTTCGCTGCGCAGCGCGGTTTCCATCGCGCGCAGGCTACAGGATCCACTCGCGGAGCTGGTAAAAATTGATCCAAAGGCCATCGGCGTGGGCCAATATCAGCACGATATGCCGAAAAAAGAGCTCGATAACGCGCTGGGCGGCGTGGTGGAGGATTGCGTCAATGCTGTAGGCGTTGATCTGAATACCGCATCCCCCTCCCTGCTTGCGCGTGTATCCGGTATCAATGGCACGGTTGCCAAAAACATCGTCGCCTATCGAGAGGAAAACGGCGCCTACCCCTCCCGCGCCGCTATTAAAAAAGTGCCGAAACTCGGCGCAAAAGCGTTTGAGCAGTGCGCGGGCTTCCTACGCGTGCCGGAGAGCAAAAACGTGCTCGACAATACCGGCGTGCATCCAGAGAGCTATGAGGCCGCGAAATCCCTGCTGGCGCTGTGCGGCTACTCTCTGGCCGATGTTTCTTCCGGCGCAATCGGGGCCCTTCGAGAGCGCGTTGAGGGCCTCGGCGGTGTGGAGGAGGCCGCAAAGCGGCTAGAAGCGGGCGTGCCGACGCTGCGCGATATCGTCAAGGAGCTCCTGCTCCCGGGCCGTGACCCACGCGATGAACTCCCGCCGCCGCTGCTGCGCACGGATATCATGGATATGAAGGATTTAAAGCCCGGCATGGAATTGCAGGGCACGGTCCGCAATGTGATTGATTTCGGCGCGTTCGTCGATGTCGGCGTCCATCAGGACGGGTTGGTCCATATTTCTCAAATCGCCAACCGCAGGCTGAATCATCCCTCCGAGGTTCTCAAGGTGGGCGATATCGTCACCGTATGGGTGCTCAGCGTTGATGTAGCAAAGAAGCGCATTTCCTTAACAATGAAAAAGCCCGCCCAACAGACAGCCGATTGACCGTTCGCCTTGACCCTGCGGGTTCAAAGACGTATAATGGAAATGAAGAGAGAAAAAGGGGGACGCTGTGATGGAATACCGGAAATTGGGGGATACCATTGTGCTCTGCCTGGTGAGGGGCGAGGACGTTCTCGCTTCAATCCGCGCGGTATGCAATGCGGAGCGGGTGCGTCTGGCGGAGATTTCCGCGCTGGGTGCGGCAGATTATGCTGAGGTTGGCGTTTACCACCTGGCTGAAAAGCGCTTTTTGCCTCGCACACTGGAGGGAGAGATGGAAATCTGCGCGCTGACAGGCAGCGTGACACGGCGCGGAACGGAGCTTTACCTTCACCTGCATGGTTCCCTTGCCGATGCCGATGGCAATGTATACGGCGGGCATGTCAATGAAATCAGAGTCAGCGCAACAGCCGAGATCTTCATCCGCCTGCTCCCGGGAGAAGTTAACCGCCGCCTGGAGGAGGAAAGCGGCATTTTCCTAATGGATTTCGGCCAATGATCGATTCGTTCAGCTCTTAGAAAAAGGATGGCAGCTTTATGAATTTTATAACCAATGATAAAACCGGTGTCTCCGAAGGTTTTTGCCTGATTAAAACCTGTGACAAAAAGCAAACAGCCCGTGGCGTGCCCTACCTCGACTTGGTGTTGGCCGATCAATCCGGCGAGATTTCAGCCAAGCTCTGGGATTATAAGGAGGAGGCGCAGGGAACCTTTGCCGCAAACGACCTTGTTAAGGTGCGCGGCCGAATTGACGTTTACAACGGCGCTGATCAGCTACGCATCGACCGGATTCGCAAGGTCGTCCCCTCTGATAACGTTCAGATAAGCGATTATGTCCCGAGCGCGGCATACGATGGTGCATGGATGCTCTCAGAAATCCGCTCCCTGGTCGTCGCTTTTGAAAATACTGATTTAAAGGAGCTTGTCACAGAGCTTCTCGATGAATATGAAGAGAAGCTGCTCTATTGGCCAGCGGCCTTTAAGCTGCACCATGCAATCCGGGGAGGTTTGTTGTGCCACACCCTTTCCATCGTGCGGCTCGCACAGGGCGTGTGTCACGTATACCCCTTTATCGACCAGGAGCTTCTTCTCTCCGGCGCGATCCTGCATGATATTGCAAAAATTGAAGAATTCACTGTCAGCAGCACCGGCATTGCCAGTGGATATACATCGCAGGGGATGCTGATCGGGCACCTAGCCTCCGGCGCAATGGCGGTTGACCGTGCGGCTCGCAGGCTCGGCACACCGCAGGAAACCGCGATGCTGGTGGAGCATATGCTCCTCTCCCACCATGGGGATCCTGAATTTGGAGCTGCTGTGCGGCCTATGTTCTTGGAGGCGGAGCTGCTCTCTGAGCTTGACCTGATGGATGCGCGCATCTATGAAATGGCGCAGGCTGTCCAGACGACACAGCCAAACGGCTTCTCCCCACGGCAATGGGCGCTGGATAACCGCAAGCTCTATAACCACGCCCGGCGGGAGGTAGCGCCCCGCGCCATGCTTCAGAAGCCTGGAAGCGGCATGGATCACAGCGAAGGCTAATGCGTCCACGGGCGGCAATCGGCGTTCCTCCCTTTCCTGCTGCTGTTTAGGCACTTAGGTAGAATGAAATGGTTTTATCAATCAGAAAACCGGCGAATTGGCGAATTGCCAATCAGCCGGTTTTTTTTGCCCCTATCCATTTTTTATTTCATCAGGTGTAGCGGCGCTCACGAAGCTTTTTCCACAAAAAAACAGTCAAAAGGCACAACACGATGCCTACCAGCGCTCCGGCCGCATCGACGCACACATCAAAAAAACGACACGCCCTGCCGGGGATAAAAATTTGGTGCAGCTCATCCGTCACCGCATAAAAGGCGGTCAGTCCCCAAGCCAGAAAGGGCCTGCTTCGCCCCCAGGTGCGGTACAGCGCATGAAACAGCAGAACCGCCAGCAGCGCAAATTCCGCCGCATGCGCCAGTTTTCGGATCACGGCGGAAGGGATCAGCAACCCAACCAGATCAAAAATTTTGGAAAGAACGCCATCGCTAAGCGATTGGGACTGAACACCGGACTGTTGAGAAAAATGAAAAATCAGCGCCATACAGGCCACCGCAAACGCCCAGGATAGGGCGCAGAGAAAGGCCTGCCTCTTGGATTGGAACCGTATCATGAATCCAGCCGCTCCCCTTTCAAAAAGCGCACCGTGCCATCCAGCGTGTGGTAAACAATCCCGGAAACATTCTGTGCCATCGCAAAGAAACTGCTCTCTGCATACAGCGGGTAAACTAGGCCGTTTTGGATCAAATGCGTTTCCGCCTGCTTGCACAGCTGAATGAGTTGCCTAGAAGCAGCCATATTCATGGAAGATATGATCTTATTGTAGGCTTCCGAGCTATAGTTGAGCAGGTTACCGCTCGCAGCGGAAGCAAACTGGGAAAGGAACTCTACCGCCGAAGAGCCGGAGGCTGTCACGGGGGCAAAAGCAATTTCGTAATCCCCCTTTTCCAAACGAGTGCGCAATTCTGCCCGATCTACCGCCTCCAGCCGCAGGATCAGCGTGATGCCCAACGCACCTTGCCAGGTTTGTATGAGCTTGCGGATCATATCGGCATGCTCCTGCGCACAGAGGATGGTAAGCGTTGCACTTTTTTGGCCAAGCGCATCCAGCCCGCTCTCCCAGCGCCTGCGCGCCTCATCCGCATTGTAGGCCAGCCGGCCGACAGCGCCTGCCTGCTCCCGGTAGCTCGTGCTGCCCAGCATACAGGATGCCGGCACAAAGCCCTGCGCCTCGGCCGTCAGGCCGGAGGCAGGCTCCAGCGCGGAGCGGTTTAGCCCTTGGCAGAGCGCAATGCGCAGGTTCCCATTTTTCAGCAGAGCATTCCCTGCATTGAAGCAGATCGACCAGGTGATATTGGGGATCTCCTGCGTCGTAATGCCAGAGCGCTCATCCAGGGCATGGGCCTGGCCCTGTTCCAGCAGGGCGGCGTCATACCGCCCTTCCAACAGCTTATCAAGGCGGGATTGCCCGTCTGTATTGATATAGAGGCTGACGGTAGCGGGCGATACGGTTGTTTCCCCCTGATAATCCGGATTCTTTTTTAACAGCAGAGATTTGTCATGGTTCCATTTTGAAAGATAGAAGGGCCCATTGCAGATTAGATACTTCCGCTCCAGCCCATAGCGGCCTGACGTCGCCAGAAAAAATGCCTCATCGCAAGGCATGCTCATAGGGAGTGTCAGCGCATAGAGAAACGCGCTGTCCGCGCGAGCCAGCCGAATCTCCAGCGTGCTGGCGTTTACCACCCGCACGCCGAGTTGATCGGAGCGGGCAGTTCCACGATGAACCGCCTGCGCATTCTCAATCGCATAAAGCGCTTTGGCGGAGGCCATGCCCGTTTCCGGTAACAACGCCCGCTTTAGGCCGAACGCAAAATCCTCCGCATTCAGCGTGGTGTCGATCGTTTTTCCCTTCCCCAGCAGCTCTTCCAGCTCATCGGAGTCGGCAATGTGCCACTTCATCCCCTCGCGCAAATGAAAGGTGTAGGTGCGCCCGTCCGCCGACACATCCCACCGCTGGGCGGCTCCGGGCACGATTGCGCCTGATTCATCCAGACGGACAAGCCCCTCAAAGCAATTGCCCGTGACAAGCTTAGCCGTTTCATCCGCAGCAATCTGCGGGTCAAGGCAAACCGGCTCGCCGTCAATTGGGTAGGCAAGGTCTTTTTCCGCCCCGGTTTTCTTAGAGCAACCGGCAAGCGCAGGCAGTAAAAGCACAGCGGAAAGCACCAGCGCAAGGAACCGGGTATGCATTGTTTTCTTCACGCTTATGACCATTCCTTTCTCGGTAAGCCACAGAATTTTGCGGTTTAGGCGGCGCTAAAATTTTGAGTCAGGTTTGTGCGCAACAGGCATAAAGCGCAGTTGAAAAGAGGAAGCTTTGCATCTCTTCCCTTATGTTTTCCCATCTTAGCATTCCGCCTCGGAGGATACAAGTCAGTATTTGTAAACAATTTCACTCAGCAAGTGTCCAGCTTCGCCTTTAACTGTTCCGAATAGACCGGAAGCGCCCCGCTGGATGACGCCACAAAATCCGAAAGGATCGCGCCGCGCCGCGCGCTGCGGAATACATCCCATCCCGCGAGCAGCCCGCTGATCAAACCGGCGCTAAACGCATCTCCCGCGCCCACGGTATCCACCGCCTTGGATACGCATTCGTTTATCTCCCTCATCGCCTCACGGGAATAGGCCGTGCAGCCACGCGGCCCCTTTGTCACCAGCACGCAGCGTAGCTTGCTATATTGTGCAAAAAGGGCGCGGATTAGCTCCGTCTCCTGTTCTGCCGTGCAGAAGAGTGTGCCAAAGCGCAGCGCCTCCTCTTCATTGAGCTTGAGGATTGTCGTATACCGAAGGGATTGCTCCACCATCTCACGGGGGCAAAAATCGCGGCGGATATTCACATCAAAAAACACGGCTGGGAAGGTGCATTCTTTTAAAATATGCAAAAGTGTCTCACGAGATTGTTCTGCCATCTGCACCATAGAGCCGAAATAAAAGAGGGAAAATCCCTCCTCCCGGAGGGAGGCAAGCGCCGCTTCTCCCCCTTCAATATGCTGGTAGCTAACCCCCTCGGGGAACGAATAGCTCGGAATCCCCTGATGGTCCAGCCGGACGAGCGCCGTCCCGGTTGGATAGCGGGCGTCTGTTTTCACATAATTTGAGCTTACCCCTAAGCGAGCGATCTCCTGCAACGCCCGGCGCCCCAGTTCATCCGCACCGACCTTGCTGTAGAGAAACGCCTCGGCGCCGAGCCGCGCCAAATGCCCAGCCAAATTAAAGGGGGCTCCACCAATTTTTGCTTGTCCATCAATGACATCCCAGAGGATCTCCCCATAAGAAAGCACCTTTTTCATCGTCATCCGCCTCATTCTCCACACAGCGCAAGCACTGCATGCGCAATAATTTTCGCATTGCGCAACAAATTTTCCTCCGTAATAAATTCATCCGCGCCATGCATATGATTATCCTCCCCCGGGAACATTGCGCCAAAAGCAACTCCGCCTGGGATACCGTGCACATAGGTGCCTCCGCCGATTGCCGTGCAATAGCCCGGCAGTCCGGTCTGCTGGGTATACACATGGAGCAGCGTTTGGATAAACGGGCTCTCCTCCGGCACCCGGTGCGGCTCGGAGCCCATTATTTTGTGAAAATTGAAACCGTGTGCAGCAAGCGCTTGAGAAAGCTTTTGGGTGACGCTAGGGAGCGTTTCACACAATGGAAACCGGATATCCACCATGCCCTCCAGCTTGCCCTTCCGGCACCGCAAAACGCTGAGGGCAAGCGTCAGCGCTCCGCTTTCCGCCTCTTGGCATGCAAGGCCGGCAGAGCGTCCGTTCGTTTCCCCATGGGGGAAAAGCAGCGCAATCTCCTCCAACAGCGGCAATAATCCATCCCCCTCCATACCGGGCAATGCGCAAAGCATCCGAATCAGGCCGGTCAGCGCATTTTCTCCCTGCTCTGGCGTGGAGGCATGCGCCCCGCGCCCTTCAATCAACAAAACAAGCCCATCCTGCTCCTCCCGGAAGGCGATAGCGAGCTCTTTTGGCAATGCCTGAGCAGCTTGCTTTGCCTGCTCAAGCGAAATGCCGGATAAACAGGCCTCCGCCCGGCCAGGAACGGCATTCGCCGCTTTGCCCGCATGCAGCCAGAGAACGCGCCGTTCCCCTTCCTGCCGGTAAGATGCGCAAAAGCCCGCCCGTAGCATCCCCTTTTCAATATTGATGATCGGATAATCGCCATCCGGTGTGAAGAGCATCGGCGGCATTTTATGCTTTGCCCGATAGCATGCAAGATCAGAAGAGCCGTTTTCTTCATCACTCCCCAGCAGCAAGCGCACCGGCGCAGCAAGCGGTATTTTCAGGGCGCGGATCGCGCCGAGGGCAAACAGCGCCGCTACAGCCGGCCCCTTATCATCAATTGTGCCACGGCCATAAAGCTTCCCCTCCCGGCGGGTAAGCGCATAGGGCGGCACTGTCCATCCCGTGCCCTCCGGCACCACGTCCAAATGGCAAAGAACGCCCAGCCCCGGTTCCGCCCCCTCCCCAAGGTCGGCCTCCAGCATAACGTTTTCCACTAGGCGCGTGCGAAGCCCCTGCTCCTGTGCCAGCCGCATACCTTCCTGCAGAGCGGCTGCCGGCCCTTTTCCATAAGGCGCGCCCTCCTCCGCCTGCGTGCGGTAGCTTGGAATTTCTATCAGAGCGGCAAGCGCCTGCCGCATCGCTTCCGCCTGGCTTTCCAGATAAGCGCCGACGCTTTTCACGCTTTCCCTTTCTATCACAATGCCTGCCTCCCTTTACTCTATCACAGATGCTTCCTGTTCTATGAACCATTCCAGCGGAATGCACTGCGCAAGCGCTAAACCGCCAAGTGGACTGGGGTGGCCGCCGTCCTTGCTCGTATAGCCCTCTTTTGCAAGATAGGGATTCTCTTCCCGTGCAAAAGCGGCGTCAAAATCAACGATTTTGTCAAACAGTTTCTCCTGCATCAGCCGCCGGTTGATTTCCACACGGATTTGATCCTTTTCCGGTGTGCAGTCCGCCGAGCCGCCGAAGGGGATCAATGTGGCTCCGTAGACCGTGATGCCGTGCGCGTGTGCCATCTGCACCAGCTCTCGCAGGCCGTCGAGCGCCTCCTGCGCCGTAATGCGATCCGATTTTGGGGCGCCTAATGTGCCCGGCTGGGCATAGTCGTTTGTGCCCAGGCATACCACCATGTATTTTATGCCGTCAAAGGCGCCTACATCCCATTGAAAACGCTCCAACGCCCTCGGGCCAAAAAAATTTTTTAATGGGAAGCGACTCCAGCAATCCCGCAACAGCCGGTTTCCCGTGATCGATCGGTTGACGACAGCGTAGCGGCCGGGAAACTGCTCACGCACCCGCTGGGCAAACGGATTAAACCAACGCCCCTGCTGTGTGATCGAATCCCCAAAGCACACGATGTTAGAAGCGCCCTCCCCATTGAGCAGTTCGACTGCCTCAAATAGGGGCACCGGCTGGGAGAGATACATCCCCAACACCTTCTCCGCTAAATGTAAAATGCTATCCTTGCGCCTGCTCTGATGTAGAATCGCCATATCGCTCGTGTGATCTCCGCGGCAGACAGAGAGCCGCACATCATCCAGCGCATTGCCGGACAGAAGCTTTCCCTTCTCCACATAGATACTAACTGAGAGATATTCGCCCGCAGCAACCGGCAGGGCGGCGGCGTCTGACCGGACGCTTTGGCCAGCGGTCAGCTCCACCCCCGCCTTGCCAGCGAAAAAAAGAGGCGTGCTTTCTCCTATCCGCCTCCCTGTTTCATCACAAACGGCGGCATACGCGGAACCGACCCTCACACGCTCTTTGGAAAAACGGTTGGAGAGCGACAGGCGGATTTGACCCCCGGAGACTGCACTGTGGACAGTCAGTCGGAAGGTCCGGTCGTTCCCCCGGTAGCCCAAAAGGGACATTCCCGCATGCGACATTCCCCAGGCCTGCACCCATTTCTGTTCCATTCTGTTCCCTCTCTTTCCCTGTCTAGCTGCATTCTTGCAGCTCAGCAGATGCTTTTATAAAGAAATAGTATCACATTCCATCAAATAGATACAAGGGCACGCCTTGATTGAGAAAGAAAAAAATGTGAACGTTATTCACAATATGCTCTTTTTTTTCATTCTAATAGTATAATTATGCAAAAATAACAGATACTAGCAAGAGAAAGGCGGTGGGGGAATGCTGGCTACACATCTGCGTCTGCTCAGGGAAAAAAATGGCCTGACACAAAAGCAGGTTGCGGATATGCTGAATATCGACCGTTCCACCTACGCCTATTATGAATCCGGCAAAACGAGGCCTGATATCCTCACCATTGCGAAGCTTGCACGCCTCTACCGCATCAGCACGGATTTTTTGCTGGACGTGAAGCCGCCCACCCTCCAGATGGAGCTGCGCGATGAACGCATGGAGTATCAAAGCGCTGCCCACCCCCGCGTAAAATATCTTTCCGACCTTTCCAAAGAGGAGCAAGATTTGATCCTCTTCTATCGGCAGCTGAAAGATAAAAAAAGCGCCTTCCAGCATCTGCAAGCTCTTTATGAGAAAGAACAGGCGTTGCACAAGCAGGAGGAAGAGGATTTTTTGGCCGCCCTTGGGGAACGGTTGCGAAAAAAGCCAGAGGATTGATTCTCCTAAACAATGAAGCTGTTCACACGCACGATCTTGAAAAAGATTGTGCGTTTTTCTTTTGTTTTTCCATACGCATGCCCTTGACAGGCATCAAGATGTGCTATATAATAGCAATCGCTATAGAGGGAATACACTATATCTAGTGTATCAATCAATATATTTTAACTATATCTATTTATCACTTTCACACAAGAGGAGCTGGGCGCATGTTAACAAAAATCATCAAACGCGACGGGCGGGAAGTAAACTTCTCCATTGAAAAAATTGCAAATGCAATTTTTAAGGCTGCGCAGTCTATGGGCGGCAAGGACTATGAGGAATCGCTTGCGCTGGCAAACCAGGTGGTCGTTTACCTGGAGAATCGGGGCATTCAGAAGCCGACGGTAGAGCAGGTGCAGGACGCCGTGGAAAAGGTCTTGATTGAAAACGGACACGCCCGCACCGCGAAAGTTTATATTTTATATCGCGCAGAACGTTCCCGTGTGCGTGAAATGAACACCCGGCTGATGAAAATCTACGAAGGCCTCACCTTTAAGGACGCAAAGGATAACGATATCAAGCGGGAAAACGCCAATATTGATGGCGATACCGCCATGGGCACTATGCTCAAATACGGCTCTGAGGGCGCAAAGCAATTCAACGAGCTGTTTGTGCTCAATCCGGAGCACTCCAAGGCGCACCATGAGGGTGATATTCACATCCACGATCTCGATTTTTTAACGCTGACCACCACCTGCTGCCAGATCGATATCATCAAGCTGTTTAAAGGCGGCTTCTCTACTGGTCATGGCTACCTGCGCGAGCCCAACGATATTGCGAGCTACTCTGCGCTTGCCTGCATTGCAATTCAGTCCAACCAAAACGATCAGCACGGCGGCCAGAGTATCCCAAATTTTGATTACGGCATGGCGCTCGGCGTGGCCAAAACCTACGCAAAGCTCTACCGCCGTAATCTGAGCAAGGCGCTTGAATTGCTGGCGGATTTGGAGAACTCCTGTGACCTTGCGGACGATGTCTGCAAGCGTGTCAAAGAGGAGAGCGGTCTAGTACCCAAGCTTGCAAATGATAACGGCTATCAGGAGGCTGAAGCAAAGCTGCTGAAAGAGGGCTATCAGCTCGACGACGCCATCATAAAGCGTGCGCAGGAATTCACGCTGCGCCGCACTGTGAAAGAGACGGACCGCGCCACCTATCAGGCGATGGAAGCGCTCGTTCATAATCTCAACACGATGCACTCCCGCGCTGGCGCGCAAATCCCCTTCAGCTCCATTAACTATGGGATGGATACCTCCCCGGAGGGCCGCATGGCTGTAAAAAACGTCCTGCTCGCCACAGAAGCAGGCCTCGGCAACGGCGAAACGCCGGTTTTCCCGATCCACATTTTCCGTGTGAAGGAAGGCGTCAGCTATAATCCTGGCGATCCGAACTATGATCTTTTCAAGCTCGCCTGCCGCGTATCAGCAAAGCGGCTATTCCCGAACTTCTCCTTTATGGATGCGCCGTTTAACGCACAATATTATGTGGAAGGCGATTATGATACGGAAATTGCCTATATGGGCTGCCGTACCCGCGTGATGGGGAACGTATATGATCCTTCGCGCCAAACCACGGGTGGCCGAGGGAACCTGAGCTTTACTTCGATCAACCTGCCCCGTCTTGCTATCAAGGCGCACGGCAACATTGATCTCTTCTTTGAGGATCTTGACCGCAAAATCGATCTTGTCATCAATCAGCTGCTTGAGCGGCTGGAGATCCAGTCTAAAAAGAAGGTGCGCAACTATCCCTTCCTGATGGGGCAGGGCATTTGGATTGATTCCGGCGAGCTTGGCCCGGATGACGAGGTGCGCGAGGTGCTCAAGCACGGCACGCTTTCCGTCGGCTTTATCGGTCTTGCGGAAACATTAAAATCCCTGGTGGGCGCGCACCATGGCGAGAGCGTTGAAGCGCGCAACCTCGGCCTAGAAATCGTTGCCCATATGCGCAACCGCATGGATCAGGCGGCTGCGGAAACCGGCCTCAACTTCTCCCTGCTTGCAACGCCTGCGGAGGGGCTCTCCGGCCGTTTTGTCCGCATGGATAAGGAGCGTTACGGTGTGATTGAAGGCGTGACTGACCGCGCCTATTATACAAACTCCTTCCATGTGCCGGTTTATTACCCAATCTCCGCTTTTGATAAGATTAAAATTGAGGCTCCCTATCATGAGATGACCAATGCAGGCCATATCTCCTATATTGAGATGGACGGCGATCCAACGGAAAATCTCGACGCGTTTGAGGCCGTTATCCGCTGCATGAAGGAAAATAATATTGGCTACGGCTCCGTCAACCACCCGGTCGATCATGACCCGGTTTGCGGTTATACCGGCATCATCAATGACGAGTGCCCGAAATGCGGCCGCCACGAAGGTGATGGCAATCCCGATTTTGAGCGTATCCGCCGCATCACCGGCTATCTGGTCGGCACGCTCGATCACTTTAACGACGCCAAGTATGCCGAAGTGATGGATCGCGTCAAGCACTCCATCGGCACTGGCGCAGGGGAGTTTGAGCAGATCTGATGGATACAATGGAAACCGCTTTACGGCTTGCAGGCGTTATCCGCGAGTCAATTGTGGATGGCCCCGGCTGGCGATTCGTCGTCTTTGCGCAAGGCTGCCCGCATCATTGCCCCGGCTGCCAAAACCCACAAACGCATGATTTTGCTGGAGGATATGACAGCAAGGTTGGCAATCTGATCGCTGAGTTGCGGAAGAATCCTCTGCTCTCCGGCGTGACTCTGAGCGGTGGCGACCCGTTTGCACAGGCAGCGCCCTTCGCGGTGCTCGCCGCTGAGGTGCATAAGCTTGGCCTAAATGTGATCACCTACACGGGCTGGACGTATGAGCAGATTATGGATGGCCTTGATTCCCATACCGGATGGCGGGATCTTCTCGCGGAGACGGACGTGCTTGTGGACGGGCGCTTTTTGCTGGAAGAAAAATCTCTTGCAATTCTCTTCCGCGGCTCGCGCAATCAGCGCACCATTGACGTAAAGCGCTCCCAAGCGCAGGGTGCGGCTGTGGAATGTGATTTAAAGGACGGGATGCCAGCCTAACGGCTCCTCTCTCAGGCGGAAATGATCCAGGTGTAACCGACCGGGTGCTTCTCATAAGCACCCGGTCGGTTTTATTGATGGGGGATTCCCATATTTCCTGTGCCTTCCCCACGCAAGCCTATGCAAACGTTCTTTCTTGTGCTATAATTTCACCGTAATAATCAAGGGATGGAGGCGAGGCAATATGGAAAAGCGTTTATTCAATAAACTGGGTTTTGAAACCTCTCTTTTGGGGCTTGGCTGTATGCGATTCCCGCAAAAGAACGGTAAGATTGACTTATTAGAAACGGAAAAGCTGGTGGACGCCTGCATGGCGGGCGGAATCAATTACTTTGACACTGCCTATGTATATGGGGATGGAGATTCTGAAAATGCTGTGAAGCGCACTTTGGTAGAACGCTACCCACGCGAGCGCTTCTATCTTGCAAACAAACTCCCCATGTGGCTCATTCCGGAGGGGCACACACCGCAAGAGCTCTTAGAAACCTCGCTCAAGCGTACAGGTGTGACCTATTTTGACCAGTACCTGCTACATAACCTCAATCAGGAAAATTGGGAGATTTGTAAAAAAGAGAATCTTGTCGACTTTATTTTTGCAAAAAAGGCGGCAGGGGCGGTTCGGAATGCCGGCTTCTCCTTCCATGATACGCCGGAGGTTCTGCATGAAATTCTGGATGCCGCCGACTGGGACTTTGTTCAGCTCCAGATCAATTATTATGACTGGGAAACGGCCCAGCGCGCAAAGGAACAATATGAAATGGTTGAGGCCCGCGGCATTCCCTGCATCATCATGGAGCCCGTGCGCGGCGGCTCGCTCGCTTCGCCGCATCCCGACGTGGTCTCTCTGCTTACCGCTGCCGCCCCAAAGGCAAGCCCGGCCTCATGGGCGCTCCGGTTTGCCGGGAGCCTTCCCAATACGGCAGTCGTACTCAGCGGTATGTCCGACATGGCGCAGGTAACCGAAAATCTCCGGCTCTTTGGCCAGTTTCAGCCGCTCAGCATAGCGGAAACCGAGCTGCTCCAGCAGGCGGTATCCATTTTGGAAAGCCTGCCGCTGATCCCTTGCACCGGCTGCAATTACTGCAAGGGCTGCCCGAAGGGCGTGCGGATTTCAAGCGCTTTTGAAGCATATAACAGTTGCCTGCGTTTCGATCAAATGGCTGATTTGCGAGCGCGCATACAATCCTGCGGCATTGCGGATTGCATTGAATGCGGCAAATGCGAAGGCCACTGCCCACAGCATATTGCCATTCCAAAGGAGCTTAAAAGGGTGCTTGCATGCGCAGAAGCCGAAGCAATCGGATAAATCCAATCTTTCATTCTATTGTGAGTTTGAGACTTACCCCCATTTGGGCAAAGCCTCAAATAAACGTACAAGGGAGCTATTGCAAAATGCCTTGCATTTTGCAACAGCTCCCTTGCCATATCATACAACGAAACTGATCATAATACCATCAAATAGAAATCCGCCATCCCCATCGACGTGTCTCTGCAATACTCTTTTCGGACGACGAATCCGGCCCGTTTATAGCATTTGATCGCGCGCATATTACAAGTTCTCACTTCAAGGCAGGCGGGCCGCCCGGGATATCGCTCCTTTAGAACGGTTTGAATGGCTTTCATCAACTGATTGCCAAGGCCCTTCCCACATTGATCCGGCGCCAAGCCAAGGCCGATCATTACAAAATCAGGATGATTCGTCAACCTGAAAAAACCGGTCAAATTATTCCCGTCTTTCAGGGCATAAAACTCTGCGCGGCGTGTTTCTTCATCCGTCATTCCATAATGCTGTGCTCGGGCCGTTTCCCATTCCGGATAATGATAGATATCATAGGGTGGCGGATAACGCCAGCTGCATACGGTTTTCGCATCTTCTTGCGTAAAATCAGTGATTTTCAACCCATCGTCCAGCCTCGCAGGCAAATCTGCCTGCCCTCGCTTTCTCTATGCACGGTTTTACTTTTTGCCGAAACGCACCGGTTATCCGCCCAAATAAGCCCTGCGCACCTGCTCGTTATTGCGCATTTCCTCCGAGTTCCCGCTCATCATGATGGTACCCGTCTCCATGACGTATACGCGGTTCGCAATCTGCATCGCCATCTTCGCATTCTGCTCCACGAGTAAAACGGTAACCCCGCTTTTGTTAACATCCTGAATGATTTGAAAGATTTCCTCCACCAGCAGTGGAGAAAGGCCCATCGATGGCTCGTCGAGCAACAGCATTTTGGGGTTGCTCATCAGTGCGCGTCCAATGGCAAGCATCTGCTGCTCCCCGCCGGATAGCGTGCCGGCAACCTGCTTGCGCCGCTCCTTCAAACGGGGGAGCCGCTGAAAAATGCGCTCGAACTCATCGTTTAGCCGGCCCCGGTCTTTCCGTGCATACGCGCCCATCTCCAAGTTTTCCTGCACCGTCATATGGGAAAAAACGCGCCGCCCCTCAGGCACCTGGGCCAGCCCAAGCCGGATGATTTTATGGGCGCTTGTGGTGCGCAAATTTGCGCCGCAGAAGGCAATTTCCCCATTCTTCGGCTTTACGAGGCCTGAAATGGCATGGAGCGTGGTCGTCTTGCCCGCGCCGTTCGCGCCGATGAGCGTGACAATCTCGCCCTCGTTCACCTCAAAGGAAATCCCCTTGATTGCATGGATTGCGCCATAATATACGTCTAAGTCTTTGACGGAAAGCATCAAATCCATATTGTTGACTCATTCCTTTCTAACAGCTGGGGAATCGGTATCAAGCGCGCCTGAAACGGTGCGGCAAAGGCCGCTTTTTCAGGCTATTCCCCACCCAGATATGCGGCGATCACCTTCGGATCCTTACGAACTTCCTCGGGGGACCCTTCCGCGATAATCCTGCCATAGTCAAGCACTACCAAGTGCTCGCAGATGCCCATGACAAAGCTCATATCATGCTCAATCAGTAAAATCGAGAGGCCAAATTTATCCCGAATTAGGCGAATCGTTTCCATAAGCTCTTTCGTCTCTGTTGGGTTCATGCCGGCAGCCGGTTCATCCAGCAGCAAAACCTTTGGAGAGGTTGCCAGCGCACGGGCGATCTCCAGCTTGCGCTGTTGACCATAGGGGAGGTTGCGTGCCATTTCATAGGCTTTCTCATTGAGGCCGAGCACCTCAAGCAGCGCATGGGCCTTCTCTGATATCTCTTTTTCCTCCCGTCGATAAGCAGGCAGGCGAAAAATACTGGAAAGAAGGGAATATTTCATCTTGCTGGTCATCGCGGTTTTTACATTATCGAGCACCGTCACATCTTTAAACAGACGGATATTCTGGAAGGTCCGCGCAATGCCGTTTTGCGTGATCTGGTAGGTTTTTTTACCCACAATGCTGTTGCCCTCAAGCTCAATTTCGCCGTCTGTTGGATAATAAACGTCGGTCAAAAGATTAAAGACCGTGGTTTTGCCTGCACCGTTCGGCCCAATAAGGCCAATGATCTCCTTTTCGTGCAAGCGAAAATGGACGCCCTCCAGAGCCTTCAGGCCGCCAAAGGTGATGCCGAGGTTGCGGGTTTCCAATACCGCTCTATTCTCCTCCATGGCTTCAGGCCTCCTTTCCAGGCGCGCCGCCCGCCGGGGGCGTGCCGGTATCCTTCTTTTTTTCTTTGAATAGCTTACCCACAATTTTTCGCACGGAAAACTCACGCGTCCCGAGCAGGCCGGTGGGCTTAAAGAGCATGACGATAATCAGCACAAGGGAATAGATCAACATGCGTTTATCTGCAAAAGAGCGGAGCATTTCCGGCAAGAGCGTGAGCACAGTTGCGGAGCAAACGGAGCCTGTAATGGAGCCCATGCCGCCGAGCACGACCATAATCAGGATTTCGACGGAATAGTTAAAATCGAATTTGCTGGGGTCGAGCACGCCGATATAATGCGCATAAATGCCGCCCGCAACGCCCGCGAAAAACGCCGCCACCACAAAGGCAAGAAGTTTATAATAGGTGGTGTTGATGCCGGAGGCCTCCGCTGCGATCTCATCCTCGCGGATGGCAATCACCGCGCGCCCGTGGCGGGAGCGGATAAAAGCCAAAATCGCAACCACCGTGAGAAAAGCTATAAAAAAGGTATAGATAATCAGCGTATATTTTCCCTCGATATAGGGAATTCCCGTCAAACCGGCAGCGCCGCCTGTAAAATCCACTGCTAAAACCAGCACACGGATAATTTCGCCGAAGCCCAGCGTAATGATCGCCAGGTAGTCGCCGCGCAGGCGGAGTGCCGGAACGCCGATAATCACCCCGAAGATGGCAGCCACCAAGCCGCCAAAAATCAGGCCGAGTGGAAAGGCAACGGAAATAGGAAGGCCTGCATGCATGGTGAACAATGCAGCGGAATAAGCGCCTACGCTCATAAAGCCCGCATGGCCAAGCACAAGCTGCCCCAAAAATCCGGTTACCAGATTCAGGCTGACCGCCAAGATGATATTGATGCCGATGAGCACCAAAATGCCGGAATAGTAAGAATTGATGACTCCCGTCGCTACGGCTCCCATGATCGCGGCAAATAGGATTGCCACCCAAAGGATGCTGAAGAGATAGGAAAGCTTTCGTTGTTTTGACATATCGCGCGCCCCCCTTAAACCTTTTCCTGCACGTTCTTACCAAGAAGACCGGCAGGTTTGACAAGCAGGACAAGAATCAGGATGCCGAACACAACAGCATCCGAAACCTGGGAACCGCCCGCTGCGATCGTCAGGCTCTCCGCTACACCAAGAATATAGCCGCCCAGCATTGCGCCGGGGATATTGCCGATGCCGCCAAGGACGGCCGCGACAAAAGCTTTCAGGCCTAGCATGCCGCCCATATAGGGGGTAATTTGATGGAATGTGTTGCTGTATAAAACGGCGCCAACCGCTGCGAGCGCCGAGCCAATGGCAAAGGTAAACGCGATCGTAGAATTCGTGTTGATGCCCATCAGCTTCGCCGCGCCTGCATCCTCGCTGGTGGCGCGCATCGCCTTGCCCATTTTGGATTTGTTGACGATGAGCTCCAATAGGATCATCATTGCGATTGAGACCAGGATATTCAGCACGGTGCTAAAGCTTAGTTGCAGGCTGCCGAGGGTAATCACCTTGTTGGGGAACATCACCGGCATCGACTGAGCGCTGGAGGTAAAGCCAAGCTGAAATAGATTTTGCAGGAAAATGCTCACGCCGATCGCCGTAATCAGCAAAGACAGGCGCGGCGCATCCTTGACCAGCAGGCGATGGTACGCGAGACGCTCGATGACAACGCCCAACAGGGTGCAAACCGCAATCGACAGGATTACCGCCGCCCAAAGCGGCAGGCCGAGCTGCACCATCACGACGAACACAACGTAGCCGCCAACCATGATGATATCGCCATGTGCGAAGTTAATGAGCTGGATAATGCCGTATACCATGCTGTAGCCCAAGGCCACCAGCGCGTAAATGCTGCCAAGGCCAAGGCCGTTAATCATTTGGATGAAAAAATCCATAAACGCACCTTCCTACTTTAGGCGTTCCCCCACGAAAGGGGCGCGCCGTATCATTTCACGAGCTTGCCTTTCCCGCCTTTGCCCGCTGAGCAAAAGAAACGCCCTTCCTTTCAAGCTCGCTGCATTCCAAAGGGAGGCCCATTCTTAAAGGGAATTTCATTCCCTTTGCTCAGCGGGGAAATCGCTCTGCGGGCCGGGTCCGACGGCCCGGCCCGCAGGATGGCAGTTCAGCAAAAAGTAATCTGCTTACTTTCCAAAGGTTTCTTCAAACTTATAGGCGCCGTTGTCAATCTTGATGATGATCGCCTCTTTGACTACGTTGCGATTCTCATCAAAATGCATCTGGCCGGTCAGGCCGTTGTACTCAAGCTTTGCAAGGGCGTCGATAATCGCCTGCTTCTCCGTAGAGCCGGCATTTTTGATCGCCTCGGCCATCATATAAGCCGCATCATAGCCGAGCACTGCAAATTGATTGGGGTCCATGTTGTATTTTGCCTTATAGTTCTTAATGAAATCCTGAACGCGCTGATCCTCGCTCTCCGCCGTATACTGGCTGCAATAGTAAGCGCCGTTAACCGCATCCATGTTGGATTGATCAACCTTGCCGACAACGCCGTCCCAACCGTCTGCACCGACGATCTGCGTCGTCAAGCCGAGCTCTTTGGCCTGTACGGCGATCAATGCCGCCTGCTCATAATAAGTAGGCACGAAGAGGACATCCGGATTCTTCGATTTGATATTGGTAAGCTGCGGGCGGAAATCGACTGCGCCCTTTGCAAAGCCTTCGTCGGCAGCAACGGCAATGCCGAGCTTCTCAGCGGTTGCCTTGAAGGAATCCCTCAGCCCCTTGGAGTAATCATCGGAGGTGTCATAAATCACTGCCGCTGTTTTTTTGCCGAGCTTCTTGGCGTAGTTCGCCATAATCTCACCCTGCTCCGGGTCTGTAAAGCAAACGCGGAACACGTTTTTGCCAGCCGCCGTAACATTGAGCGCCGTGGCGGTAGCCGTTAGGATTGGCATGTTATCCTGCACGGAGGCCTGTGCAACGGCCGCCGCCGGCTTGCTGGTCACGTCGCCGATGATCGCGACGACCTTGTTCTGATTGACGAGCTTGCGGTAAGCGTTGGTTGCCTCCGTCGCATCGCCCTTTTCGTCTTCACAAATATACTCTATCTGCTTTCCAAGCACGCCACCCTTTTGATTGATCTCTTCAAAGGCAAGCTGTACGCCATTATTTGTGGCAATTCCATAGACGGATACATTGCCCGTCAGGGGCGCAAGACCGCCAATGACAATTTTGTCTCCCGTGCTGCCCGTATCGTCTCCGTTCTGGCATCCCGCCAGAGGAAGGGCGGCCAGAACGCATACCATCAACGCTGCCAACAAACGCTTCTTCATAAACTTTTTCCTCCCTGTTTCATTTTTATCTGAGTGAAATATGCAGCCCTGCCGAAACAAAAAAAGCGGCATGACCGTTCTGTCACACGCTCCCACGCCCGCGCTGCATCCACTTCAGATATTTATTGTAATTATACTATACCACTTTAAAGTTTGCAATAAAGGAACTTCAAAAATTCATCTACTCTACGTAATATTGCCGTTTTCCCCTTCTTTTGTGCCTACACCGTAGGGGTTCTTTGTGAATATTGCAGAAAAAACGGCAGGGCTTCTCCGATTCGCCGGAAACGCCCCTGCCGTTTTTCCAATGATATCCGTTCTTTTTGCAGCTGTTCAGCCCGCTTTGCCCATGGCGACCAGCGGGTCGGTAACCGTGCCGTTGACACGCACCTCAAAATGCAGATGGGGTTCATCCTTCATTTCCACCGGGATCTCCCCGACCTTGCCGATCACATCGCCCATTTTGACGCTGCCGCCCTTTTTCACAGCCGGTTCCTTTTGTAGGCCACAGTAGGAGGCCTTCATGCCGTTGCCATGGTCGATGGTCACGACCCACCCCCACATGCTGTCGTTTTCCACAGAGAGCACCGTGCCCGCGCTGATCGCTTTGACAGCATCGCCCTTTTTTGCTGCAAAGTCAATCCCGTTGTGCACACGCCAATCACCCATGGTTTTGGATTCTACCATTTCGCCGTTGCTGAAATCTTTGTTGATTTTTGTTCCCAACGGCAGCATGAAATATTCCGCCTGCGTCTCCCGTTCTGTCGCGGCGGTTGTCTGCTCTTGCTGCGTTCCCCGCTCGTCGGCCACGCCGGTTGCCGGCACGTTTGCGGGCGCCTCCTTCGTTTGCACAGGCGCCTTTGTCGTGCGGGCCTCTATCTGTGAATTTGCACCGGAAAGGCCTTGTGTCACTGGAGCACGGCCCTGCACCGCGCCCCAAACGCCTAAGCCCACGGCGAGCAAACAGCATCCCAGCGCAATATAGAAGCCTTTCCCGCCGATTTTTGTTTTCTTTTTTGTGTATTTATAATCGTTCTTGATCATCATCGCACCTCCGTCTTTATTCTGACCGCGCTTTACGAGGTTTATACAACTGCTTTTTCTTGTTGGAGAGGGAAAAATATGTTATACTTTTTTTAATTTGAACCGGACTCCACATTTTAAAGGAGGAACTTTGACATGCTCACTGACATCGAAATCGCCCAAAACGCCTCCCTTCTGCCGATCACGCAAGTTGCGCAGCGGCTCGGAATCAGCGAGGAGGAGCTCGAGCCCTATGGCCGCTTTAAGGCAAAGCTTTCCCCTGCGATCATGAAACGCCTCGCCGGCAAGGCGGACGGCAAGCTGATCCTTGTCACCGCCATCAACCCTACACCCGCCGGAGAAGGCAAAACGACAACGACAGTTGGCTTAGGGGAAGCGATGGCAAAGCTTCACAAAAACACGGTTATCGCTCTGCGTGAGCCTTCTCTCGGCCCCGTTTTCGGCATTAAGGGCGGAGCGGCCGGCGGCGGATACGCGCAGGCCGTGCCCATGGAGGACATCAACCTTCATTTCACCGGCGACATGCATGCCATCACCGCTGCGAACAACCTGCTATGCGCATGCATCGATAATCATCTTCAGCAGGGCAATTCACTCGGCATCGACCCGCGCCGCATCGTTTTTAAGCGCTGCATGGATATGAACGATCGCGCGCTGCGGCATTGCATCGTAGGCCTGGGTGGCAAAATAAACGGTGTGCCGAGGGAGGACAGCTTCCAAATCACCGTGGCAAGCGAAGTCATGGCAATCCTCTGCCTTGCGGATGATTTGACGGATCTCAAAAAACGGCTCGGTCGCATCCTTGTCGCCTACAAATATGACAATTCTCCGGTTTATGCGGATGACTTGGGCGTAACCGGCTCCATGGCCGCCCTTCTGCGGGATGCCATCAAGCCAAATCTCGTGCAGACGCTCGAAAACACGCCCGTTCTGATGCACGGCGGGCCGTTCGCCAACATCGCCCACGGATGCAATTCCGTCGCGGCAACGCGCCTCGCTCTCAAGCTCGGCGATTACTGCATCACAGAGGCGGGATTCGGCTCCGACCTCGGAGCGGAAAAGTTTTTTGATATCAAATGCCGCTATGCTAACTTGCGGCCAAGCGCAGTGGTGGTGGTCGCCACGCTGCGCGCGCTGAAATATAACGGCGGCGTACCCAAAGCGGAAACCTCTGTGGAAAACCTGGACGCGCTGCGCGCCGGCCTCGCCAACCTTGGCGCACACGTCGAAAATATGCGAAAATTCGGCATTCCCGTCGTTGTGGCGATCAATCGCTTCTATACGGATACAGAGGCTGAAATCAGCCTTCTCGCAGAATATTGTGCATCGCTCGGGGTGGAATATGCACTAAGCGAGGTGTTCGCAAAAGGCGGTGAAGGCGGCGTTGCGCTCGCGCAGAAGGTGCTGAAGGCCTGCGAGCAATCCTCCGCCTTCCACTGCCTCTATGAAACCGACCGGCCGATCCGGGAAAAAATTGAAACGATCGCCCGGGAAATCTATGGGGCGGACGGCGTTGCTTTAACCGCTCAGGCGGAAAAGCAGCTTCGGGAAATTGAGGCGCTCGGGCAAAGTAACTTACCCGTCTGCATGGCAAAAACACAATATTCTCTTTCCGACAATCCCGCACTGCTCGGAAGGCCTTCAGGCTTTATAATTACGGTGAAGCAGCTTTCCCTCTCCGCTGGCGCCGGTTTTATCGTCGCGCTGACGGGTGATATTATGACGATGCCCGGTCTGCCCAAAACGCCAGCCGCCAATCAGATCGACGTGGATGCAGATGGCAACATCTCCGGATTATTTTAACGGAAAAATTTTTGCTCTTTCTCTTTTTTGACCAAAATCTTTGTAGGCTTCCACAATGAGGCGGGTAAAATACCCGTCTCATTTTTTACTTTTCCCCAAAAATCCTCTTCTTTCGCCTTGACGCTCTGTTTGGAACCTGTTACAATTTTATAGAAATTTATTATAGAAACGAGTCACGGATGAATCGACAGAAAGAAAGGGTTGTCCGCATGGAAAACCAGAAAAAATACATCGCCTTTCGCCGGGCTTACCCGGTCTTTTACTACCACGGTTTCTCCCTCTCGCAGGAGGGGGATGCGCTTTGCGTCCGCTATGATTTTGAAATTGAAAATCTTTGCCGCTTCCGCCCTACGCTGCGGATTGATACAGCGCCGCTCCAAATCAAAAACGCACCGGATTCGCAGGCCGCGCAGCGGATGCTCTTCAGCCTTGGCATGGTAGAACTCATCAGCTACTGGAAATGTGCCTGCCCGCCCCGCGTGGTTGTGGAGTGCGGCGGGTTGGACGAGGCGGACAACGCCTTTTGGAAAAGGCTCTATTTCAATGGCCTTGGCGAGTTCTTTTTTCGCAACGGGATCGAGGCGGATTATGATACGTTCCTCACCCTGGAGGCCCCTGCGGCAGAGCCCATTCCCCACGAGCCGTTTTGCAACAGTCATCTCAATTTGATTCCCGTCGGCGGCGGAAAGGACTCCTGTGTTACGCTGGAGCTGATGCGGGCATTTCACCCGCAGAACCGATTATTTATGGTCAATTTCCAAGAAGCGCGCAATCAGTGTGCGCTAACTGCCGGTTATACGCAAGGCGATATGATCCACGTTTTACGCACAATTGACCCAATGCTCCTGGAGCGCAACCGTGAGGGCTTTTTGAATGGCCACACGCCCTTTTCAGCAATTGTGGCCTTCCTCAGCTTTTATACCGCTTATTTGATCGGCGCGGAGCATATTGTGCTCTCCAATGAATCGAGCGCCAACGAGGGGAACCTCAGCGGCGCGTCCGTCAACCATCAGTATTCCAAATCCTTTGCGTTTGAGCATGATTTTCAACAATATGCGCATAAAAATTTAATGCCGGATATCCATTATTTCAGCCTTTTGCGCCCCTTTAACGAGCTGCAAATTGCAAAATATTTCGCCGCCCTTCCGCAGTATCATGCGGTTTTCCGCAGTTGCAACGCAGGCAGCAAACGCAACGTGTGGTGCCGCAACTGCGCGAAATGCCTGTTTGTATGCGGCATATTATCCCCATTCCTGCCGCCGGAGCAGCTCTCAGCAATTTTTGGCGAAAACCTGCTGGAAAGAGACGAGCTGCGGGAAATTTTTGATGGCCTGGCGGGCTTTTCTCCCCTAAAACCCTTTGAATGTGTCGGCACGCAGGAGGAGCTCCGCTTTGCGCTCGCCCTCGCCGCCCGGCAATACCGAGCGCGTGGAGAAGCGCTGCCAGCCCTGTTGCAATATTTTACACAGCACGCCGATTGGGAAGCCCTCTCCTCAGACGGCAGCCTTCTCAACGCATGGAACCCACAGCACGAAATCCCGGCTGCTTTTCAGCCTTATATAAAGGAGATGCACAATTATGCCGCAGGCATTGCTTGACTATCTCGCCCCAAAAAAGATTCTCTTGCTCGGCTTCGGCCGAGAGGGGCGCTCCACTTATCAATATATTCGCCGCCACTTTCCGGAAAAAGAGCTTTCTATTGCAGATCAAAACCCGGTAACGCTCGAGGATGCGCACGTCACCCTGCATTGCGGGGCTCATTATCTGGAGGCGATAAACCGCTATGATCTTGTGATTAAAAGCCCGGGGATTACAGTGCGTGATCTTCAAATTTCCTCTTCGGTTGAGATGACCTGCCAGCTTGATCTGTTCCTTCGTTTTGCGCGCTGCCGTGTGGTTGGCATCACCGGCACAAAGGGCAAAACAACAACCTCTACCCTAATCTATTCGATCCTACAGGCTGCTGGAATAGAGAGCTGCCTGATCGGTAACATTGGCGTGCCGGTTTTTGAGGATATCGAGGCTGCGGAAACGATGACAGCTGTGGTAGAAATGTCCTCCCATCAGTTGGAATTCACCTCCTGCTCGCCGCATGTGGCCGTGCTGACCAACCTGTATCCAGAGCATCTGGATCACTACCATGGCTTCGCAGGCTATGCGAATGCCAAACTGAATATCGTCCGCCATCAAAAGGCCGGAGATTTCTTCCTTTGCAACGATCAGCAGGATCTTGGTGAATTGATCAATTTGGCGGCGCTCCCCGCCCGCGTGCTCCGAATTGGAGAGAAGGGGGATACGCCCTTTCTGCGCAAGCTCCTCTACTGCAACCCAAACCTCAAGGGCGAGCACAGCCGCCAAGATATCCGCTTTGCGGCCGCGGCGGCGCAATGCCTTGGGGCCAGCCGGGAAGCAATCCTACAGGGGATTGAGAATTTCAAGGGCATTGAGCACCGCATGGAGTATGTGGGTGAATTTAAAGGGATTTCTTTTTATAATGATTCGATCGCTACGATCCCGCACGCCGTCATGTGTGCGATAGAGGCGCTCGAAAATGTAGATACGCTGATCTTCGGCGGCATGGACCGTGGCCTGGATTATACCGCATTTGAAGAAGCGCTCGCCTCCTCCAGCGTACGCAATCTGATTGGCCTGCCGGAAACCGGTCATCAAATTTTGGATACACTTCGCACTTGGGGAACTGGTAAGAATCTCTTCCGTGCGGAGGATATGCAGCAGGCGGTAAAGGCCGCATATGCCTATACCCTACCGGGCGCGACCTGTCTCTTCTCCCCTGCCGCATCCAGCTATAATATTTATAAAAATTTTGAAGAGAAGGGCCGGCACTATAAAGACCTGGTTTGCGCCTATGGGGAGGACGTTTCTGAAGATGATTGACTGCGCGCCCCCAGGCGCCTGCGCGCTGCCCAAAACGGCAGCGGAAATGCTGGAGCGTGAAAGGGAGCTTTCTGCCCATGTGGAAGCGCTAACACTTTTCCAAAAAACAGAAGCGGAAGCGTTCTGCACAGAGCTTGCTCTAGCGCAAGAGCAGTGGAGCGGAAACAGCCCGGCCGCCTCCGCCGCCTGCTCAAGATGCATCACCCGCTTTCTCCTGCACAAAAAATGCAAAGCCTCGATGACGGATATCATCCAGGCAAATGCCGTCTTACGCAGGGCCATTTTCGGCCGGCTCAACACCTATCAATATAGCCTGATCTTTCTGATGAAGCGGCTGTTCCGCTTAAATGATCTGGCTCTAACAGAGGAGATTTTGCGCCTGCTCGCCTCAAACCCCTACCGCGACGATGCTTCAAAGCCTTATGAGAGCCGCTGGTCACTCGTTTTTTTGATCGATGAAGTGCTAAAGGCTCCAAAGGATTACCTGCGCCTGAGCCAGGCCGGGTGGGAGCTGCTGGCCGCAGCAAGGGACGGTATAAATTTTCATTTCGCATAAATGGATTATCAAAAATGGAGTGTTCCATCATAACGAAAACGATTCAGAAATACTCCCAAAATATTGTGCCTTTGCTTTGTTTATACAGCAATTGATCCCCTTCTGCACGAGATGGCAGAAGGGGATTTTCCGTTATCCTGATTGAAAAAAGCGCTTCTCTTATCGGGAAGCGGCCGCAATTGTCCCGCCGCCGACCACAACATCATCTTCGTAAAAAACCGCCGCTTGCCCAGGCGTGATTGCCCGCTGAGGCTCGTCGAATATTACCCTGATGCAGTTTTCTCCCGCCGGATAAAGCGTTGCCGGCTGGGCAGCATGACGGTATCGCGTTTTGGCTCGCACATGCAACGGGGCGGAAAGCGCTTCGATGGAGATAAAATTGAGGCGCTCCACCAGCATCTCCCGGCTGAACAGCGCTTCATCCGGGCCGAGCATCACCGTGTTCTCCTGCGCATTTTTCGCAAGGACATACATCGGCCTGCCAAATGCAATGCCCAAGCCCTTGCGTTGGCCCACTGTATAGTGGATCATCCCCTGGTGTGTGCCGAGCGTATTTCCATCCGCATCAATAAATCGCCCTTGCGGGAAAGTAAGCCCTGTATCTTGCCGAATAAACGCGGCGTAATCTCCATCTGGAACAAAACAGATATCCTGGCTATCCGGTTTGTGGGCATTGATAAGACCATACCGGGATGCAATCGCGCGCACTTCCTGCTTGCGCAGAGCCCCTAACGGGAAAAGCACATGCGCAAGCTGCTGCTGCGTCAACTGATAAAGGACGTAGGTTTGATCCTTTTTATCGTCCAACGCCTTTTTCAGTAGCCACCGGCCGGTTTTTACATCCTGCTCTACGCGGGCATAATGCCCAGTTGCCATCGCATCGAAGCCGCGTGCCATCGCCTCCTCCAAAAGCGCGCCGAATTTGATGGCGCGGTTGCAGTCAATGCATGGGTTCGGCGTGTTTCCCGCACGGTATTCGCTAACAAAGCGATTGATTACCTGCTCGCGGAAGCGACCTAATAGAGGAAACACCTCATGAGGGAATCCGAGGCGTTCTGCAACACGGCGAGCATCCTCAATATCGGATGGAGCGCCGCAGGCGCCTTCCCGCTCGCCTGCATGCTTTGGAAATAGCTGCAAAGTTGCGCCGAGCAGCTCGCAGCCTTCCTCTAAAAGCAAAATGGCGCTCGCAGAGCTATCCACGCCGCCGCTCATGGCGAGCATAACCTTTTGGGGCGTCTGTTTCATCCTCAATGACCTTTCCTTTCTTACTCCCGTCCACGGAATCGTACGGTTTTGGCACAGCCCCCATTTCGAGCGTTGTTTGTGCTTGAAAACCACAAAATGCAGTTGAAAAGATGGCGTTCTTTCACCACCGATCTCAGGGCGAACTGATCGAATCTTCGTAATCTATAAACGCATCTCACCACAGCAGGCAAATTATTTAAACCTCCACCCGTTCGGCCCGCATTTTGCTAATCTAACCATTTCTTTTTATACATAAGATGCGCGCCGAGCAGCGACACAACAACGCCGACCGGGATCAACACGCCAATTGCCGTATTGCCCGCAAAGAGCAGTACAATGAGCACCACCGCAATCGGCAGGATCGAAATCTTCCAATGTTTTGCAAAATAGGTTGCGCCCAGCGCACCGAAGAGCGCCGGAACCACCTGCTGAAAAGCCGGTGCAAATGCGGAGTTTGGATCGGTAATATAAGGCAGGACCGGGCTAAACGCCACAACGCCCAATGCGATGATCAAGGTGGTCACAATTGATGAAGTGGCGATTGAAATTGTGGAGATCACATCGCCCTCCTCGCTGGTGGCGCGCACCTTTGCGTTTTCCATGGAGTTGAGCGCGCAGGGAAGCTTCAGATTGCTGATATTCCCTGTCACAAAGCTCAGATAAGTGCCGCCTGAGCCGAGCATTGGCCCATAGGTAAGCACCTCGATGATCGCAGAGGGATAAAACAGCATGGCAACAGGCAGCAATCCTTCAAGCACTTTGGTTGCCTTTGGCCACACGTTAAAATAGATACAAATCGATATAGGAATACAGAACATAACAAAGAGGGCTGTGACAGTCCAGATCCGCCCGTAAAAATGGACGGAATCCTCATAGCTACGATTTTTCATAAGGGGCGCCATCCTTTCTTGCGCTTTTAGAAATCAAATGATTATACCGCTGTGCTCTGGCCGGCTGCCCAAACAGTTGTGTTTTTCAAAAAAACTACCTGTTTGTAAAATTCTGAGGTTCGGCTAATCTAAATTGAGCCTAGCCTCTCCATTCCAGAAAAGCGATATCCGGCGGCAGCACATTTGCCAGCAGCATCGCCATGCCCATAGCCGCAAACATGCTCACAGGCATAGCAAAAGGCTCCAGCCATTTCAGGGTGAACTTTGTGCAGAGCTTCTGCAAAACCAGCATAAAAAGAATGGCAAATAAAAGCGTTGCAACGCTCAGGATTCCGGCGCCGTCTCCGATCACGGCCTGCTGGCCTTTGCCTAGCACGGCGCGCCCGATAAAAGCGGCAATCAGGCCAATAAAAGCGGCGGCAGCCATGGTATCCGCCCACTTTGGATCCTTGGTGGAAACCTTCCCGATGCTTTTTTGGATTTTTTTCAGCGCAAAGGGGACGATAACAAGTGGAAGAATACTGCCGATCGTCATCACCCAGGCGACTGCGGCGAACACCTCAGGGTCTGTGACAGGCTGGGAAAGCCCAGTTGAGATCCCAAAGGCATTGATTGCCGCCTCCGCTGCGGGCACCTCATATTGGATCGCGCCGATCACAGTCAGGCGGATCCATGGCAGCACAAGGCCGAGCGCTTTTGAAAGCGTCAGCACTGTGGCGACGATTGCCAGCGCGGGCGCGATGGTAAACAGCGCGCTTGATACTACGGTGTTTTTCAGAGTGGCTGTCGTCATCCCAAGCTGTTTGCCGCGCCGCCACGCACGCACCAGAAAAAAGACGGACTGCACAATGATAAACCCTACCACACAAAAACCAAGGACATACAAAAACGGGCTGCTTTTGAAATCCAAAATCCATCCCTCCAATTTAGGCTGCCGGGCAGGAAAAACCCCGGCTTCCATTTTGTAAAACCAGTTTACCATGCAGCATGATTCCACGTCAATCAATCTGCCTCGCAAAGCCAAAAAAACGTTTCCCTTTTGCAGGAGATATGTTATAATAAAGCTGGCAAAAAGCCCAAAATTTAAAGAAGGGGATGGCTAAAAATGAGTGAACATAACCGATCAATCATCACGATCGGCCGTCAATTCGGCAGTGGTGGCCGGGAGATTGGAGAAAAGCTCGCAAAAGAGCTTAGCATCCCGTTTTATGACAAGGAGCTAATCGCACTCGCGGGCCAACGCAGTGGTATTGATCAATCGCTGTTGGACGATGTGGATGAAAACGCAACCAACAGCATGCTCTACTCTCTGGTAGCGGGTTCCTACACGCCGCCGAACGGATTTACCGCCTTCCCAGAAGAATCCATGACAGATAAGCTCTTTGCCACACAGTGCGGCGTGGTGCGCGAGCTGGCGGAAAAAAGCGCTTGCGTATTGGTGGGTCGCTGTTGCGACTATATCCTGCGCGATCATCCCCACTGTGTAAAAATTTTTATCCATGCCCCGATGGAAGCGCGGGTGAAGCGAATCATGCGCCTCTATCAGTTGAATGAAGCCAGGGCGACCGCCTTAATTAAAAAAACGGATAAGCGCAGGGCCGCCTACTATACCTACTATACCGGATGGAAATGGGGCCTTGCGGAAACCAACCAGCTTTCGCTCGACAGTGCAAGCCTGGGCATTGACGATAGCGTCCGGCTCATCCGTCTCTTTGTTGAGCTGTGTGAGCATCGGGTAGATTAGCAGGCTAGCAAGCAAGTTCGGTAATTTCACTTTTTAAAAAACAAAAACAGCCACCCTATTGGGTGGCTGAATTCCTAAATGTCGGCACTGACCTATCTTCCCAGGCGGTCACCCGCCAAGTATTTTCGGCACGAATGAGCTTAACTACCGTGTTCGGGATGGGAACGGGTGGACCCTCATCGTCATAAGCACCGACTGTGGAGCGTTATCCGCGCTCCTTAGCGACGAGGATTATTATAGCACTGCCTTTATAAAAATGCAAGTCCTTTTTTACATTTTTTTCGTCTTTTTTTGTAGAGCCATTTGGCGGAAGCCCCTTTTGCAGAAGACGCTTTCTTCTATTGACTTTATGAATCGCTTCTGTTACGATAACAATGTTGTTTTGCATAAATATTTTTGAATTTTGGAGGGGAAAATATGAATCCGTCCAAACTCAGCCCACGTGTGTGGGCCTCGTTGGTCGTGTTCGGTCTGTTCGGCCAATTGGCATGGACAGTCGAAAACATGTATTTCAATGTATATGTTTACAATACGATTACAGGCAACACGACCGTGATTGCCTCTATGGTGGCATTCAGCGCAATCACCGCTACTTTGACAACCCTTTTTATGGGAGCGCTCTCCGATAAGGTCGGCAAGCGGAAAATCTTTATCTGTGCGGGCTATATCATCTGGGGCTTTACTACCTTTGCGTTTTCCCTGATTACCGTACATAACACCAGCGTGCTGTTTCCAGCGGCAAATGCCGTAATGCTGGCAGGTGTGTTTGTTGTGATTATGGATTGCGTCATGACCTTTTTCGGCTCCACAGCGAACGACGCCGCCTTCAACGCATGGATTACAGACGTTACTGAGCCGCAAAACCGCGGCAAGACCGAAACCGTGCTGGCCATTATGCCCTTGCTCGCTATGGTGGTCGTTTTTGGCGCGCTTGCTCCGCTGACCATGCAGGGAAAATGGACACTCTTTTTTGCTATTGTCGGCGGGCTCACGTCGCTTGGCGGCATAGCCGGCCTCTTTATTATCAAGGATAAACCAGGGCTGAAAGCCGCATCCGGCAACTATCTTTCCAACATCATCTATGGGTTCCGCCCCTCTACTGTGAGGGCGAATAAAAATCTATATATCACCTTCTGCGCGCTCGGCATAATCAGCATGGCGCAGCAGGTGTTTATGCCGTATCTACTGATTTATATCGAGAAATATCTAGGATTTTCCAACTATATTCCGGTCATTGCCATTGCAGGCGTAATTGCAATGGTCTCCAGCCTGAGCTTGGGCAGGCTGATGGATCGGGTAGGAAAAATACCCTTCCTGATCCCCACTGGTATTTTGCTGTTGGCAGGTTTTATCGCTGTTTACCTGATCGGTAATAAGGGCGGCCAGGTGGTGTTCGGCATTGTCGGCGGGATCATGCTCGGCGCGGCGCTTTTGCTTACCTCCGCAGTCAGCGGCCTGATCCGCGACTTCACGCCGGAGGATAAGGCCGGGCAATTCCAAGGTGTGCGGATGTTCTTCATGGTGCTGCTCCCGATGGTAACCGGTCCATATATAGGCTCAGGCGTAATCCAGAATACGGGCATGACCTATGAAGAGCTTGGCCAGGTGAAACCTGTCCCCACGCCGGAGATTTTTTTAGCCAGCGCATTGGTGGCGATTTTTGCATTGATTCCATTTATATTCCTCATCCGCTCAGTGAAAAAGCGGAAGTAACAAGAGGGCGCTACGATACAAACACATTAGCAAAAGGCTGCACGGCATGTGCAGCCTTTTGCTGTTATCACGCAGAAGTGAATATTCCATTAAGGCCGGAGCCATTTTGCATAGCCATAGCCTTTTTTACAAAGCCCTGCTTTTCATAAAAAGCGTGGGCAGGCAGCCTGGAAAGCCCACTGTTGACCGCAAGGCAGGAAAAACCAGCCGCTCTGGCGAAGCGTTCCGCATGCTCTAGCAATAGGCCGCCCACGCCGCAGCCTTGCTCCTCTTGCCGGACGGCGACTGCGGCAATTCGCAGATAATCTCCCTCGAATTCATAGGCGATACAGAGCGCATCAGCCCAATGAAGCCGACTACTGTGCTTTCATTTAGTGCGACAAATGTGCTGTAATCCGGATGGCTGAGGATGCGCTGAAGCCGCGCATTCGTTTGCACCAAACGCTCCTGCGGATAGCCGAGCTCCTGTTCCAAAAGCTCAATAATTGTTGGCATATCCCCGGTTTGTGCATGCCGCACCGTCACAGGCAGGTCACCTCCGCAAGATCCTCTGTGCGGATCAGCTTGGTCGTGTCAACTCCCTTTTTGCTAGTGATACGCACCTTCAGCCAATCCGTATCCACTGCGAGCACCAGGCATTCCCCCGGCAACGCAACCCCGCTTGTGAGCCGAATCGTGCACTTGGTGCCCTCCAGCTGTTTTAAAAGCTCAGACATGATGAAGCCCCCTTTCTCTTCACGTTCTCTTTGCCTAATTTTTCTTTCCAGTTTTTTTACTCGGCCGGGTAACCCCAGCATACAGGCAGCGATACAAAACGCCGCGATTCCGAACATGGAAAATGCCTCCATTATCCCTTCCCCATTTCTTTCATGCGATGCGGCCCCCGCAGAGCCGAAACAAGCTCCCGCCCTGTGTGGACTGGCTGTGAAAAAATGACGCCGCCGCGGGCGAAATCTTCCCGCTCGTGAAAATCCGAGCCGGAGGTTTCCAGCATACCAAACTTTTGCGCCCAGGCCTTGGCAATCTCATTGCGCGAATCGTGGCGTGGATTGCCGTTATAGGTTTCAATTCCATCGAGATGCTTGGGGTCAACAATCTTTAACCCGTTGCGAAACGGGTGTGCCTGCACAAAAAGAATCCCCTCCTTTTGTGCGAGCTCGTGGAAGGAAGCTGGGTCCATCTCCATTATTTTGCGGTGGCGGTAGAGAAAATCCTCTGTCAGGCCAAAGAGCAGGTAGTCATTGTCGCTGCCGTGGAAACGCAGCTCCGCGCCCAACAGCACAGTGAAATGCTCCTCCTCAAATTCCTTGCAGCGGCGGTAGCCTTTGAGGAAGTGGTTCATTTTCCGCTTCCACGAGGCGTGCTTCATGAGTGCAAAGGTGCTGCTGTTGATATGGTCAGTCACCACCACGCCCGCATACCCCGCCTGTTTATATAATCGCATCGACTTCTCCGCAGGCACATGCGCGCAGGTGCTCACACCTGCTGTATGCAGGTGCATTTCAAACAGAAAGCCTTGTTCGGACGATATCATTCTAAATGCATCTCCTATCCCTATCATCGGGCCGTTTTGGAACGACGCTGCTTGCCAAGCGGATACCTGCTAAGATGGAATACAATAATCACCGCCGTCAGTGCGCCGGCCAAAACGGCCGCCAGCGCAAAACAGCCCCAAAAGCGTAGCTGTGTCAGCAGCAGCCAACGGGGCGCGCGGCCCATCAGTTTCCCCACAAACAGAGCGCAAGCCACCAGCGCATAGAGCAGCAGCGTGACCCCGCCGCCTGCCAAAGCCCCCAGCCCCGCGGCGGAGAGCGCCGCTTTCGTAGGCAGCACCTTTCTCCCCACCGGAAGCGCCTTTCCAGCAAAGGCCAGTTCAGCCTCCTGTAGAAGCTGTTGCCCTTGCGCCAGCGTGGAAAATGCACCAAGGATCGCACAATGCCCCTTGGAGGTTGCCCATTCGCAATCAAAGGCATTGGATTGCTTAAACGGGATCGGCCCCGCTGCCTCCTCTTTCAAAAAGGCTGTGCCGCTAACCAGATGCAGCCTTACAGCAGGCTCTTCCTGCTCCAAATCGAGCGACCAGGCAAAGGAGAGATATTCCCCCCTCTGGCCTCTGCGGCGGCGGTAGTGCGGGAATTTGCCCGTAAAGCCAGACTCTCGAAGTGATGCGTCCATGTTTTGCAGGCAAGCCTGTGTCTCCTCGGTCTCCCGGCGTGGCGGAAAGGCCTCGTTTGCCCGCAAAAAAGCGTCAAACAGGCTATGGTAGAAACGGTGCAGCTCCTGGTTGGCCGGGTCCTCCAGGATACGGAATAAATCCGACTGTGCCTTACGCAGGCGGCCGATGTCCCCTATTTCATCAGCCTCATGGAACGCTTCAATCGTCTCCTTTAAAAAGCTGCTGCTTTCAATCTGTGCGCAGGCGCGGACTTCGCGAATGCGGCTTTCTTCCTCCAATCCATTCTCCCCATACAAGGCTGCGAGCGTATCCGCATATTCAGGCGGCGCATTCATCACGGCGAACCACGCGCCATCCAGCAGCTCCCGCTCCTGTGGCGTAAGGCCGCTGTCATCCAGCGCGTAGGCCTTTGTTAGCAGCTGTAGGGAGAACATCGCGGTCTGTTCGCGTAGAAGAGCGGCGGCCGGAAGCCCCACATGCTCCGTGTAGCGCAAAAGCTGCTCCGTTGCCCTGATATGCGAGCAGGTGAAATCAAGTGTTTGCACGTTCTCAGCTTCCTCACCAAAGAGCGAGTAAGTGAGGCTCGTCTCATAAACCTCCCCCGTCGATCTGTAGCTAAAGCGGTGCAGCATAAACGCACCCCGCGGCAAGACCTCCCCTTCACGGAAACCGCACCCGATGAGCCGGATCGTTACCTTACCCCATGCATAGAGCTCTGCATAAAGCAGAAAACCCTCCGCCTCGCCCTGAATGGCGGCGGGGCACCCCGGTCTCCCCGTATCCGCAAGAAAGTCAAGCAGGGTTCTCATCTGTGCCGTCCTCCTTTTTCTGCTGTTCTTCCAAAAGCTGTATAAATGCCTTTTCAAAGGCGGAATCCTGCTCCGGCGTGCGCTTGGCTGGCCCTTTCAGCCGGCCTCCCGCGCGCCGGATCCTCTTGGCGGTGTGACGTGCGAGTAAAAGCGCGTCAATATTCTCCGCCGTGTAGCGTTTGCCATCCTGATGGATGGGGAGCGCGCCACGCGCAAGGCACATGGCTGCCAGCCCGTAATCCTGGGTGATCACTGCATCCCCCGGGTGCAAGAGGTTTACCAATGCGAAATCAGCGCTGTCCGCCCCCTTAGATACGGTTATGGTTTGCGCCCCCTCCCGAGTAAATTCATGCGCAGTATCGCATAATAACAGCACTGGGACGCCAAACCGCTTGGCAACCCGGATGGCGCAGCCCAGAACAGGGCAGCCGTCGGCATCAATCAAAACACGCAAGAAAAAATCCGCCTCTCTATTCTAGTATAAAATCAAAATACTGTTGATGGGGAAAATAAAAGCTGCCTTTACTATAACGGATTTCGACGTTCGATTCAATTGAAAAAGGATAATTTACAGCCGACTGCGGAATCCTATTTTCTAAGAAAAGCCCTGTGGGGAAGGGAGAGAAACAATTTGCAGCCATCTCGAAAGCTGGCCGCCGTTTGGCGGGCTCGATTGGGGCTCCTATTTCTCCTGCTCATTTTTCCTTTATGGCTGCTGGCAAAACGGTATCCAGCCACAGGAGCGCTTTCTATTACGATGTTGACGGGCATCTGCTTGATGATCTGGGTTCTAATTCCCCGCTATTGCAGAAAGCTACATTATCGGTTGGAGGAAGAGGGGATCACCATCACCCGCGGTTTATTTTTTGCAAGGATGATTCGCCTTCCCAGGCCGGAATCTCTTTATACGTGTGTTTATCGGACGCCGTTTTACCGGATGGCAGGGCTATACGGAGTTGCACTTTGGGGCGCAGGGATGCATATGCTACTGCCCGGGATGACGCAGGCGCAGGCGCAGGCAGTTTTATCTCTCTTAACCAGGGTGGGAAAGGAGGGCAGCCTGTAATGAAACGGATGCACCCTGCCTATGTGCTGACGCAGCTGCCACGCTTTTTTTGGCTGCTAATCCTTCCGCTGGTGCGCAGAATGATAGAATGGCAGGAGACAGGGTTTATTAAAAAATTACCGCTTTTGATTGCTGTTGTTTTGATTTTTGCAGCGGCCTTTCTCCGCTGGAAAACGCAGCGATGGGCCATTCAGGGAAAGACGCTGCTGCTTTCAAACGGGTTGCTTTTCCGCAGGCAATTTCGTATTCCATTAACCCTCATTGCGGCAGTGCGAGAAAGCCGCGGCCCAATGCTGCGCCTTTTCGGCGCACAGCGGATTCAAATTGAAACGGCAGCGGCGCGAAAAGCGGCGCAAGGCATGACTCTTTATCTCGGCAAACAAGATACGAAAGCGCTTTTAACAGCCTATGCAGGGGAAAATTCTTTCCAGCCAGTATCCCACATGCGCATGCGGGATACCCTGCTGGCGGCTTTGAGCACCTCTAATTTTGCGCTCGGCCTCTTTGCTGCCGCACCCGTTCTGCGCGGGGCGGGGAACCTGTTCGGCAAACTTGTGCAAGAGCGGCTTTGGGGCGTGCTGACATCCGCGCAGCGACTGGCCGCCGCCTATGTGCCACCGTTGCTAACCGCCATCGCTCTCCTTGCGCTATTGGGTTGGGCACTGCATGTGTGTAAACTTCTGGAGCAATATCACCGCTTTGCGCTGCTTCAAAACGGCACAGCCTTGGCCACGCAAAGCGGCCTGATTGTGAAAAGGCGGCTTGTGGTGCGCCATGCCGGGCTCAGCGCTTTTACCATGCTGCAAACGCCGCCGCTTTTGTTCATCCGCCGGGTTCAAGTAGGCGTGCTGTATGCGGGCCGTACCGGCGGGCGTGGGGAGGAAACTCTTTTGATGCCCGTCTATCCCGCCTGTGGAGCAAAAAATTTGATCTCTTCGTTGCAGGGCTTCTGCCCGGAGATCACGGTGCATATCCCGCCTAAAGAGGGGTGGCGCGCATACCTGCCGGCGTTCGCCCAAGTGTGTGTGCTGGCGGGTGTAGGCGTTTTCATGATCTTTTTCACCAGCGCACCTCTGCGCACGGTTTTCTGGGTGTGCGCCGTTCTTTTGCCCATCCTGATTTTATTTTACTTTCCTGCGCGGCGCAGAGAAATGCGGGAAGGTATTTCCTCCGGTCTTCAGGCCGTCCGCACGGTCAAAGGCTTTTCCGAGTGGTCGATTTTCTTTTTGCCGGGCGCTCTGCGAGGTGTGCTGATACGGCAATCGCCCGGGCAGGCAGAGCGGCGGATTTGCACTGCGCGGGTGTGCTTTCGCACAACACGGGGGGAGCGGTTTTCACTGCATCACTTGCCGCTCGATTCATATAAAGACGAACTGGATGAGCACCATATAAAGGGTCGTACCGGCTCCAATGCTTAAAAGCGTATTCTTCTTCCAGAGGTGCAGGCCCGCCACGCAGGCCAACGCAAGCGCTTCCGGCGCGCCGAAAGGCGCTGTGGTAAAGGATACGTTGCGCAGGCAGTAAACAACCAGCATGCCCATCACCGCATAGGGCAGCACTTTTCCGAGATAACGAATAAACTTTGGCGTTTTGCTGCTGTTGGGGAACAGCAGGAACGGGAGAAAGCGCGTAAGCATGGTGCCCAGTGTAACCGCGAGGATCGTAAGCAGTATTTGAACAGGGGAAAAGATCATGCGGATCGCCAGTCCTTTCTTGCGCTACGCCAAAGATTTTCACGGATGTGAAGCTGCTAAAATCTGAAATAAAATTGATTCCTGAAAACACAAAAGAGCGTTTATAAAGTTTTTCTCAAACTTTCTCCCCCTTTTGCTCCATCGGCTTTTTTAGCAGGGTAAACAGCAGCAGGATCAGACCCATTGCAGGCGGAAGAAAACGATCAGGCCCAAAGAGCAACAGACAGACGATTGAGCCCAACACCCCAATCAGGGCGGGCAGGTGATTGCTCTGCTCGCGCCACTGGTTGATCAAAATCACTAAAAACAGGGCGGTCATCACAAAATCGATGCCCGTGGTAGGAAAGCTAAACAAGGCGCCAAGCAGCGCGCCGAGCGCCGTGCCAAGCACCCAGTAGCTTTGGTTGAGCAGCGTGACGAAAAAATAAAACCAATTTTGGTCAATATCCTCCGGGATTTTTGCAGAACATACGATTGAAAACGTCTCATCGCACAGGCCAAAGATGAGATACCATTTCTTCCACCCTGTTTTTTCATATTGCTCTAGCATGGACACCCCATAAAACAAATGCCGCGCATTGACCATTAGCGTCAGAAAAAACGCGGCGAGCGGGTTGAAGGCAGAAGTGAGCAGATTGATGGCGACGAACTGCATCGAGCCCGCAAAGGTTGCGGCGCTCATAAGGATGCTCCAATAAAAAGCGAAGCCCTTGCTATTCATGAGAATGCCATACGCTGCACCCAAAAACAGAAAGCCTGTCAACACAGGAATGGTGTGGGGAAAGGCCGCTCTGACAGCGGCCCTGCGTGTCTGTGTGTTTGCTTGCATGAACGAGGCCTCCCATAGAAAAAACGACCGCTATTCAGCGGATGCTTCCCGCTGGATCTCCTCCGGAGGATCAATTTGCAGCAGGCGATCGGCCAGCCCCGCGTCGAGGCTCTCCACATTGCGCAGCTTGTTCTGAATCAAGCGGCTGCGGTTTTGCGCATCCCCAATCGTGCGCCCGGCCTCATCAATCTTTTTGCGCGCTTTTTCAAGCAGGTCGCTGAATTTTCCATATTGCGCCTTGGCGGCGGCGAGCAGCTCGCGCACCTCCTTCGCCTTTTCATTGACAGTGACTGCCTTAAAGCCGATAGAAAGAGAGTTGAGCAGCGCCGTGATCGTTGTCGGCCCGGCGATCAGCACGTTATATTGGCTCTGAATCTGCTCAGAAAGGCCGCTGCGGGAGGAGGTAATCTCTGCATACAGCCCTTCGGTTGCCAGGTACAAAATAGCAAATGGAGTGGTAAGCGGCTCGTTGATGTATTTACGCACAGCTTTGGCTTCATCGCGCACGCGGGCTTCCAGCGCCTTGCGCGCTGCCTCAACCCCATCCCGATCGGCCCGCCCGGCCGCATCGCAAAGCCGCACGTAATCCTCCATCGGGAATTTGGAGTCGATCGGCAGGAAGGTATCCGCGCCGTTTTCGTCGCTTGCAGGGAGCCGAACGGCAAATTCCACTCGCTCCGAAGAATTTGGCCGCGGCGCCCAATTGCGCTCGTAGCGTTGTGGGATTGTTTCATCCAAAATGCTCTCCAGCTGGACTTCGGCCCAGGTGCCGCGCGCCTTCACATTGGTCAGCACACGGTTGAGGGCAGTTACATGATCTGTCACCCCCGTGGAAAGCTCCTTCATTTCACCCAAGGATTTATACACATTTTCCAACTGGTCAGATACGGTTTTGAAGGAGCTGTCAAGTCGAGTGGAGAGAGTGCTCGTCAGCTTTTCATCAACCGTCTCCCGCATTTGGTCGAGCTTTTTCTCGTTGCTTTCCTGCATGCGCGTGATCGCGCTTTCAATCAAATGGCTCTGCTTTTCATTCTGCTGCGTGTTTTGCGTACGAATCTGATCGAGGGAGAGGCGCAGCGCCTCCGCGAGCTGCTTCTGATGCTCGTAATTTGCCCTCGTCATCTCGCCAAGCTGCCCCGCCATCTCCCGCAGGCTCTTTCCGGTTTCTTCCCGCAATGCCTGCTGGTATTGCAGAGTGTCGCGCCGGTTGCGGCCGAATTCATCCGCCGTCTGACGCGCAAGCTGCTCCAGCTGCTTGCCAAAAGCGGCAATCTGAGCCGCGCTTTCCCGCCCAAAAGCCTGCTGCTGGGCTGTAAGCGCTTCTATCTGCCGGAGCTGGGCATCCTGTGCCTGCCTTTCCCTCCCGCTGCGTAACAAAAAAAGAATCAACACTGCGGCGCTCACGATCAGACCCGCCGCCGCTAAAAACAATTCCATATGGAGCTCCCTCGCTTTGATACAAATTCTAATCTATTATAGCAGAAAGCGCAGCGCTTTGGAATGCACGGCTGCCCAAAGTTTCAATGGGAAGCGAAACAGAATCTTTTAAAGGGGCAAAACCAATGATTTTTAAATGCCGCTTGCATCATTTATAGTTATTTGTTATAATAACAAGGAGGTAATTTTTGGGCTTCTATTGCCTGTTTTTGATTGGAGGATCATATTCTCAAAATTTAATAAGGAGAGGACAGTTACGATGAGAGTGCTAGAGAGAGAGTATCTGCCAAGAAGCGCATCGCCGGAAGAGGCGGGTGTTTCTTCTGTTGCTGTGGCAGCGTTTATGGAAGATATGAAGAAGAGCGGCATCGAAAACCACTCATTCCTGATACTTCGCCATGGCAAGGTTGCGGCGGAGTGTTTTTTTGCCCCTTTTACGAGGGATACACCACATGCGATGTATTCCGTCAGCAAAAGCTTCACTTCCACAGCAATCGGCTTTGCCGTAGAGGAGGGCCTGTTATCCCTGGATGCAAAGGTGATCGATTTTTTCCCGGAATACCGCCCCGCTCAACCGGACGAAAAGCTTGAAAAGATGACTGTGCGCCATCTGCTGACGATGACAAGCGGTAAAAACCCCTCCTTGCTGCTTGATAAAACGAAAGATCGATGGATAAAGGATTTCTTTAACGCCCCATGGATTTCCGAGCCGGGGGAGATGTTCCTCTACGTGAGTGAAAACATCTATATGCTTTGCGCGATCCTTGTGCGCGTTACCGGCATCTCCGTAACGGAGTTTTTAACGCCGCGGCTCTATGAACCATTGGGGATCCCTGTGCCTTATTGGGAAACGGACCACCATGGCGTGGAAGTCGGCGGCTGGGGTTTGATGCTCCCGGTGGAGGATTTTGCAAAGTTTACGCTCTGCTATGCGCAAAACGGCGTTTATGAGGGCAAGCAGGTCATTCCCGCCCGGTGGGTACAGGAGGCGACATCGGTCCATTCCGATAATTCTGCCAATCGGGATCTCGACGCCAGCGCAGGCTACGGCTATTGCTTCTGGCAATGCGGCGGCGCAAAAAACACATACCGATCGGATGGAATGTTCTCCCAGTTCGGCATTGTTTTCAAAGATTACGATGCGCAGCTGGTCATCAACTGTGCCGAAGTCAGCGAGCAAAAAACACGGGATTGCATCTGGCGGCATTTCCCCGGCATATTCCTCAAGGAAGGAGAAGTGCCGAACTCTCCCGCTGTGGATTTGAAGGCGATGTGCGTGCAAGCGGCGCTGCCGGTGCAGAAGGCCTCCTTCCACAGTGAGATAGAGCAGCGCATTGAAGGCAGAACGATCCGCCTGCGAAAAAAGATACTCATCAATCTCATCGGATTCCCGACAAGCGTGCTCCCCTTCGCCGCAACCTATATGACGAAGGACAGGGCGGGTAATATTGATCGCATCCGCATGCATTTTGAGGAAAATGAGTGCACGATGGCCTGGGTGGAGGGCGATGAAGAAAACACCGTTGTGTGCGGTATGGATGGGCATTACCGCTATGGGCAGATCCGCCTCGGGCAGATCGACTATAAGGTATGCTGCTCCGCCGCCTGGAAAGACGAACAAACGCTGGATGTTTGGATTCGCCCGCTGCAAACCATTGCAGTGCGCAAGCTTCATTTTGTATTCAAAGGGAACCGTGTGCGCATGACGCCCCGCACGACTCCTCCTCTGAAGGATATGGCATACAATATCGCGGAGGGGATTGATGATTTGGTGAAAAACCCGGTGCTCAGCAACTTGCTCAAGAAAGCCATGCACCAGGTTTGGCGAATCGCCGAGCCGGTGCATAAGGGCAGGCTGGTATAAAGCACCGCTGCAAATGCAGGAGCCCTGCTGCATATTTCTGCGGCAGGGTTCCGCGGCGGGCGGAGCATAAAAGGGCCTCTTCTGACAATGCAAAGGGGAGAAATCTCAAAACGTTCTGCCTCCCCATCCTGTTTCTATAGGAAAAGCTCCAGTGCCTTTTGGAGCGGCAAAGATCATGCGGCAATAATTTGCGGAGGTGCTTTGATTGACGGGTTACCGGATCTTGATGGCGATAACGATTTTGTTGTTGGCGGGGGTCGTCCCCTTTTTTCTAAAGGCCGGATGGCCAAAAAAAACAAAAAAATCCCTTTTGCTAAAAATGATTTGTTCCACCCTTTTTATCTTAGTGGGCGTGTTATCAATTCTGTTGGCTGGGCGTTTTTCCCACTATGCGCTGTGGATTTTGTGCGGTCTCGGTTTTTCCTGGCTGGGGGATTTCTTTCTTCATGTCAGCAGCAAGATGCTCTACTTCTTGCTCGGCTTGTTTAGCTTCCTCACCGCGCATATCTTCTATGTAGTGGCCTTTTGCACCGCGCTACAAAAAACATTCCCAGAGGCTGGTTTTTTTAATCCTTATGAATGCCTTTGTATTGTGGCGGTTGTGATAATCGGCTTGGCGGGCTCCCGCCGTTTGCAGATCAACCCTGGGAAGGCAAAACTCCCAGCCGCCTTCTATATGTGCATTTTGGTTACGATGATGGTAAAGGCCAGCTCGCTCGGCATCCGCTGCCTCATTGCGGGAACGCCGCTGTGCGGTGCGGCAGCGGCCGTGCTGATTGTTGGCTCCCTGTGTTTTGTGCTTTCGGATGCGACGTTGGCAATGCTGAACTTTGGGCCTAAAAAAACATTCCCGCTTAAATGTTTCAATATCGGCACCTATTATGCGGCGCAGGTTTTGCTAGCGAGTACGATCCTGTTTTTCTAACCTGTAGCTTCCCCGTGCGGATTTCACCCAAAGGAGAGAAAGCAATTGAATGTTTTGCAAATACTGATGTTTGCTGCAATTGTGCTGGAGGTTATTTTTGTTCCTATTTTTTTAAAGAACGAATGGCCGAACCGCAGTTATCGGTCGCTCGCCTATAAACAGCTCTGCTCCGCTCTATTTTTGGTGGTCGGCTTATGCGCTATATTCCATGCCAAAAACTACTCTGCCTATTCCTGGCTGGTGCTTGGCGCTCTGGTTGGCTCCTTTATTGGGGATGCGCTGCTGCATTATGAGGCGATTATAAAAAAGAAGCAATTCTTTTTATATGGGATGATTGCATTTGCCCTGTCACATATCCTCTACCTGGCGGCATATGCTATCGCGTTCAGCAGGCTGTTTCCGGGCCAGAGCCCAGTGGCCTGGTATGAGATTCTCATCCTGATTTTGGTGCTTGCTGCCGCCGCTCTCTTGATGAAGCCCCTGCAAGTGGGGGCTGGGAAGTTGAAAATTCCAATGGCCCTTTACACGGCTATTTTGGCCGCAATGGTTATCCACGCATGTTATCTAGCCATTTCCTGTGTGCGCGCAGGGTTCCCACTGCGCTTTTCCATCCTGTTTTTACTGGGGGGCGGGGCGTTGCTGTTCGCCATTTCAGACGGGACGCTGGCGCTTCTCAATTTTACGGATCGTAAAAAATATTCGTTGCGCTGCCTAAACATTATTACGTATTATGCGGCACAGTGCATGCTTGCTGCCACAATCCTCTGCTTCCCCATCTAAATTTATGGTTCCCTTCTGTGCTTCCGGCCGCATTGATGCAGCCGGAAGTCTTCATTTATGGGATAAATCCATTAAAATTTGTGTTAAATTTATATAGAATTAATATTCTGTTTATATTTTTTATCGAAATCTGTTGACAGCCCTCCTTTTTGAATGCTAAAGTTATAGTCTAAAAGGTGTATTACCGTCAAATGTATGGTAAAAATATCTGTTTGAAGGGGGCATATTGATGAAAAAATGCAGAAAACTTTTGGTATTGCTTCTTAGCATCGCGCTGCTGGTGGGCACAGCAGCGGTCGGAGCCGGAGCGCTTACCAACGAGAAGCATTGGGTTGGCTCCTGGAGCGCTGGAATGACGGATATCTCCGTTTCGCTTCTGGAGGGCAAAAAAAACACAGAAGGGCTATCTATTTCTCCATTTGTAAAAAATATGACTGCCCGCATTCGGTTGACGCCGACGCTTGGCGGCAATAAGGTGCGATTCTGCCTCTCCAATGAAAACGGCTCTTCGCCGCTTGTTATTGACCAGGCAAGCATTGCGCGCGCCAAAGGCGATTCCGGTGCAGAGATTGTGTCAGGGAGCAGCATCCCCGTCACGTTCAACGGCAGCCGGAAGGTTGCCATCCCGGCAGGGGGCACTATCTATTGTGACCCAGTGGATATGGAGGTGCGCGCGTTGGAGGATCTGTGCGTTACCTACTATGCGCAGGATTTTGGCATGGTGCAGACGATGGCCCTGTATGGCGCGACGACCTATCTGGCTTTTGGTAACCACACAGAAGATCAGAAGCTCACCGGAATCAAGCTATCGTTCGGCACATTGGTTTCTGTCGTTCCGCTGCTCAGCGGATTGGATGTTTACGCGGATGCGGACGCCTATTCCATCGTTGTCATCGGCGATTCAACCACGAGCAACGATATTCCAAAACTGCTTGCCAAGCGGATCATGGACGAGACTGGTGAAAATAAGGTAGGCGTGCTGCAAAAATCGATTGTGGGCAATTGCCTGCTCAGCGATGGCGTAGGGCCGACAGGAAGCATCTATGGCAAGGCCATGATCGACCGCTTCCAAAAAGATGCGCTTGATCAACCCGGCGTGAAATATACTCTGGTAAAAATTGGGTTAAACGATATCCTGCATCCGCGCTGCTACAGCATGATCGGCCTGGTGCCTGAGGCCTCTGTGGAAGAGCTGGTGGCGGGTTATCAACAACTGATTGCAATGGCGCATGCGAACGGCGTAAAGATTGTGTTTGCAGAAATGTCTCCTTGGAAAGGTTACACGCGCGACCTGCTAAAAACCGGCCAAGTCGATTTGGAGTGGACGCCGGAAGCACAGGCAATGTGCGATCAGCTTACGCAATGGGTGCGCACCACCGATCAAGCCGACGGCGCAATCAACCTCGATTGCCTGAAGGATCCATCCGACCCCGCCAAGATGCCGGATGATTTCACAAGCGATGGAGCGCATTTGCTTGCACCTGCGCAGGAGGCGTTTGTCGCTTCTATTGACCTTTCGCTATTTGGGATTGAGGCGCCGGATCATCCTTTGACCACAGCGCCCTCCACGGAAGGAGCGATTGTTGCGCCTGAGGAACCCACACAGCCCGCTGTGACGCAGGAGCCCACTGACACGCAAAGCGAAACGCAGGCACAAATAACAGCCGATGGTACTGAGACCACACCTACCGCTCAAACACAGGCGCCGGAGATTGCCGATACCGGGGATTCTCTTGTAGTCGGAGGGGCAGTGCTCGCTTCATTGGCAGCCTGTGGCCTTTTGATCGTCACACGCAAAAAGAAATAAGGCTTTTCCGGAAGCGTAGTCAGAACAGGGCGCGTTTTAAAACGCTCATTGCGGAAACTCGTCACGAAAAAACGCGGTTTCGGGCGTGCGAAGCCAAAAAATTGCTTGCGTGAGGCAAAAACAGTTTTAAAAGGGGATCTGCCGCAAAATGCCTTGCATTTCGCGGCAGATCCTTTTAACATTCTTCTTCAACGCTCAAGAGGCATTTTTTAAATTTCGATGGTCGGAAGTCTTGCCTCTTTTCGATCACTTGCATCAGTGTACAGGGGTACACATCGGTTTTCAGCCTGTACACTGATGCTTTCCTGTTTCAATAGCCCATTGGATTATATTGTGCGAATAAGCCATATCAAAAAAGACCACAGCGCCTCCATTCGCGCTGTGGTCTGAATCATTTTTACGCAGGGCTGCTCACAAGCCAAGCATCTGGCGGAACATTCCCTTTTCTTTCTGCGCCTTTTGGGGCTTATAAGGAGGCGGATTCTCCAGCTTCTTCTCCGCCCGTTTGCCTGCGGGAGAATTTAAATAGCGAACGACGGCCAGCACCGGCTGAGCAAGCGTTTCGCTCATATATTCCTTTGCATTCTCTACCAACTGGGGATCTGTGTGCATCGCACCGAGGATCGTCACCGCGATGAGGCTTTGCGTTTCATTTGTGCCATCCTCATAGATATCATCTAGGAGGTTAAACAGCTTCTTCATACGTTGTTTATCATTTTGCCGAATCGTTTGCATTGCAGCCGGCGTGCCATACTCACGGAAGAACTCCTCCGCAAGAAAGTCGCCGTATTTTTCAATATTGGCTTTATACATTTCGCGCAATTCAGGATACATGGTGGTAAACCGGCTGGCAAGCGTATTCGGATCATAGGCAAGTGCGCCGCTTTTCGCTGCGGATTTAGAAACGGGCGTGGGAAGCTTTGTTTTCGCAGTGCCACGATCTTTTTTCCCAAATTTTTGACGCACAGTGTCAGAAAACTCATTGCCGATATAGCGAATATCCTTGTCATCCGCCGTAGAAGGGTCAAACAGGGAGAGGGAGGCCTGCTTATAATCCTCATCGGTTGCCTCGGAGGCGTTGATATCTGTGCAGAGGAGAACCATGCGCTCCCCTTTATACGCAATCCGGACGGCTCCCTTCCCGCCTTGGAAGCTGATGAGCAGCTTGTCCGCCTGCTCCTCAATTGGGATTTCGCTTTTACGGACGCCCAGCGGGTAAACCGGCTCAAAGCCGTTTTCCTCTAAAACCGGTGAAACGCTTTTATAAATAAGCGCCAATGCCTCTTTTATTTCCATGCGGCTGACTCTCCTCCATTGGGATGCTTTTGATCCAAAAAATAATTATTGCTTATTATAGCATACCCGAATCGGTTTGTCATCCTATTCTTTTTCCGAGGCAGTATAAACGAAATCTTCCGGCGTCTGCCAAGCTTTGCCTTTGTGTGTAAAAAGCTTGCGAAACCTATGCTTGCTGTGGTAAGATGGATTGAAATATTTTACGAGGTGATAGGGTTTGCCCGTTTCAAAAGACCATATCCGAAATTTTTGCATCATTGCACATATCGATCACGGGAAGTCAACCTTGGCGGACCGGCTGCTGGAATTAACCCAGTCTGTCGCTAAGCGGGATATGACAGAGCAGCTGCTGGATAATATGGATCTGGAGCGCGAGCGCGGGATTACCATAAAGGCCCACGCAGTAAAGCTCGACTATACCGCGCAGGACGGGCAGACCTATGAGCTTAACCTGATCGACACACCCGGCCATGTGGATTTTAACTATGAGGTTTCTCGCTCTTTAGCAGCCTGCGAAGGCGCGGTTCTGATCATTGATGCGTCGCAGGGCATTGAAGCGCAAACGCTGGCGAATACCTATCTCGCGCTGGATCATGATCTGGAGCTCGTTCCGGTTGTGAATAAAATTGACCTTCCCGCCGCAGAGCCGGAACGCGTCGCGCAGGAGGTGGAGGATGTAATCGGCCTGCCATGCATGGAGGCACCTCGCGTTTCCGCCAAAACCGGCGAGAATGTGGAGCAGGTGCTCGAACGCATTGTACAGGACATTCCTGCCCCCACGGGGGATGACGACCTTCCGCTGCGCGCCCTGGTATTTGATTCAATATATGACAGCTACAGGGGCGTTATCGTTTATGTGCGGCTGATGGATGGCTCCATCCGAGCAGGGGATACCATGCGCTTTATGTCCACGGGCGCAGAGTTTACCGTTGTGGAAGTCGGCTATATGCGTGCAACCGCAATGGAGCCCGCCGAGCGCCTCTGTGCGGGAGAAGTCGGCTATATTACCGCATCCATCAAAACAGTGCGCGATGCGCAGGTGGGCGATACCGTCACATTGGCCAATAACCCGGCCGCGGAAAGCCTGCCTGGTTACCGCAGGGCAAATCCTATGGTATTTTGCGGCGTTTATCCGGCGGACGGCGCGGATTATGAGGCGCTGCGCGATGCGCTGGAAAAATTGCAGCTCAACGACGCTTCCCTCTCCTATGAGCCGGAAACCTCCGGCGCGCTTGGCTTCGGCTTCCGGTGCGGCTTTTTGGGGCTGCTGCACTTGGAAATTATTCAGGAGCGCCTGGAGCGCGAATATGATCTCGATTTAGTGACAACCATCCCCAGTGTTGTTTACCGAATTCATATGACGGACGGCGAATGCCTGGAGGTCGATAATCCCACCCACTACCCCGATCCCGCAAGGATTGATTTTTGTGAGGAGCCGATGACAAATGCTCATATCTATGCGCCCTCTGATTATGTCGGCGCGATTATGGAGCTGTGCCAGGATCGTCGCGGCGTGTTTCGGGATATGACCTATCTTGCCGCTGATCGTGTGGATATCCATTATGAGCTGCCGCTCAATGAGATCATTTACGATTTCTTCGATGCGCTCAAATCCCGCACGCGGGGCTATGCCTCTTTTGATTATGAGATTTCAGAATACCAGCGCTCGGATCTTGTCAAGCTCGATGTTCTGTTGAATGGGGATGCGGTTGATGCGCTGTCGTTCATCATCCATACGGAGAAAGCGTATGCGCGTGCGCGGAAGATTGCGGAGAAACTGAAAGAAAATATCCCGCGCCAAATGTTTGAAATTCCGATCCAGATCGGCATTGGTGGAAAAATCATTGCGCGCGAAACCGTCAAGGCGATGCGCAAGGATGTGTTGGCCAAGTGCTACGGGGGCGATATCACCCGCAAAAAGAAGCTGCTGGAAAAGCAGAAGGAAGGCAAGAAACGTATGCGTCATTTCGGCACAGTCGAAGTGCCGCAGGAGGCGTTTATGGCCGTGCTCAAGCTTGATGAGGACTGATTTTCGGTCCGGAAAGGCGGTTTTATGATGAAAACCGAGCAAAAAAACACCAAAAAAATCGTTGTAATCATCGTGGCCGTTCTGGCGATCCTGTTAGCTGTTGCCGGGCTAACCTTCTGGAGCGTCCACGTTTATCGGGCAAATAACGATCCGCAGCCGTCCGGCGTTACAGAGAGCGGAGGCGAATCCCTACTTGGCAGCAAGCCCGCCGGAGAGGAATCCCATACGCCGTCGAAGAACGGCAATGCCACTCAATCCGGCTCCAAGCCGACGAGCGGCAAGCAAGACGGAACAGATTCTTTTTCTGACCTTGGTATCCCAGAGGAAATCCTGGGCCAGCTGACCGACCCCAATGCAACGCTTCCGGCAGTAAAACCGGAGGAGACGGCAACAGACGCCGCCGTGTGGGGCTCTGAGGATGAAAAGCCCTCCGGCGGAACGCCGGTAAAAAACCTCAGCACCGTGCAGCAGATCGTCGCCTATTTTAACACGGCTGCGAACCAGGTGAAGTCAGGCAAGCCGGCCTTGGAGGCAAAGGCGACTATGCGCGTGCGGGAGAATATTACAGGCACCAGCGAGGCGGAAAACAGCAGCCAATCTTATAAGAAAGGCGCCAATCTTAACGACGTTTTCCCTGTGGCCGGGCAAAGCTGGGCAAGCAAGCTGGATGTGAAAGGGATCAAGAGCGCAACCTGTTCGGAAAAGGACGGGAAATATTACATCGCCATCTCGATGAAGGACGAGAAAAACCCAAAGCCTGTTACCAGCAATCATGGCAAGGCGTTCACCTGTTATGATACGGAAGAACTGATGGATCTGGCGGCCCAGTCCGGCGACGCCGAGGCGCAGGCGCTGCTTAAAAATATGAGATTTTCCACCAACTACAGCGGCTGTAAAATCTCCTGTGTGGTGGATGCAAAGACAGGCCGCATGCTTTCGGCAAAATATTATACAGACGTAACAATGAAGATCTCTATTTCAAAACTATCGGTGTTTCCGATCAGCATGACAATGAATGTAACGACAACGCAGGCTTTCACCATGAAGTGGTAACAGCGTAAATGATAAGAGAGAACGAAGGGAAACAATCTTTATCATTTTCAACCGGAAAGGATTTTTTCAAATGAACCGAAAATTCGTTACAGTGTTAATGACAGCGTGCTTGATCGTAACTTTATTCGCAGGATGCGGCGGTAAGGATCAGGATGCCCTCTCAACGGGCCCGAATACCGGCGCCTCCTCCACTCAGGAGCCTGGCACAGTAACAGGAGCAGACGCCGCAATCCCGGGAGAATCACAGAATGCGGATGAGCAGGCTGGCGGCACAGCCGCCGCAAATCCCCAGGGTAGCAGCGGGCAGACGACAAACAAAAACCAGCCCGGCGCCTCCCCCTCAATAACGCAAAAGCGCCCCGGCAGCAGTGTGCCCGGCACAGCACGGCCAAACACTTCCCGCCCAACCACGACCAGGCCGGGCACTACCCAGGCAAACAGCAAGAAGGATATTGTTGAATACTTCAACAAAGCAGCCAATAAGGTGAAAACGGGCAAGCCGGGCCTGAAATATGATTTGAGCATGTCCATGTCCCTCGGGATACCGGGCTTCCCGACCTTTGACGAAACGGATTCCGGCTCCGTTCGGAAAGGCGCCAACTTAAACAAGGCGTTCCCGGTTGCCGGGAAGAGCTGGGCCAGCCAGCTCTCCTACACTGCGGTTAAAAGCGCAACACGAACCCTGAGCAACGGAAAATATACCATTAAAATTGTGCTGAACACAGAAAAGGGCATAACCAATGTTGCAAACAGCGCGCACGGGAAAGTGTTTACCGTCATGGATTTAAATGAAATCAACGACTCCATGCAGGAGGAAGGCATGCAGATGAAAACCATATCAAACACCTTCCACGACAGCAGCATAACTTGCGTGGTAGATGCAAAATCGGGCAACATGCTTTCGGCAACCTACACATTGAACGACACGGTTTCCGCAACGCTTGTCGCAGAGGGAATGGAAATTCCGCTTACAAACATAAAACTGAAAATGGTCACAAGCTATACGATGGATTGGTGAATGAGCGTCTACTAAAAGAGCGCATTGCAGCATATGCTGCAATGCGCTCTTTACTATCACGAAACACGAAATGTTTAACCCTGATACTCTGTCAATGCCTTGAACACATACCCTTGCTCTCGCGCCCAATCAATGATTTCGCCAAGCGCCGCCGTGTTATCCTTTGAAACCGCGTGCAGGAGAAGCACCGCGCCCGGATGCAAGCGGGCAGTCACCTTGTCAAAGGCATATTGCTTGCCCTGCTGCTTGTTGACGTTATAGTCCCCATAGGCGACAGACCAAAACACACTCGTATATCCTAGTGATTGTACGAGATCTAATGCGCTATCGGAATACTCCCCGGTAGGGAAGCGGAAAAACGGCGCGCTATAGCCAAAATGCTCACGCAGATAGTTGTCGCACTCCTGGATTTCCTGTGCCATTTTCGTACGGCTGATGGTGGGGAAAACCGGATGGGTGTTGGAGTGGTTTCCAACGATGTGGCCCTCTTTTATCATGCGGGCGGCAATCTCCGGGCTGTCCTTTAGATAAGGCACTGTAACAAAAAAGGCGGCGGGCACCTTCTTTTCCTTTAACACATCGAGGATTTTTGCTGTATAGCCGTTTTCATAGCCACAGTCAAAGGTCAGATACAATACCTTCTGCGTAGATTTGGTATCGAGCGCAAGCGCATGGTATTTGTCAAATAACTTTTGATTATTGATAGAAATATCATGCGGCTTTCCATCCTTCGCCACGCCAAAACCGTAACCTACGCCCTTTGTCGAAAGGCCGCGGCTATTCTCAGGGTCCGTTACCTCAAAGGTGACGCAAGGGAGTGGAGAAAGCCCCGTATAGGTTCCAGCGTTTTCCTTTGCCGCGCCGGTGACACACTCGCGCCGAACGGGCTGCGCCTGTGCGGGCTCTGCGCTATTTCCACCAGAGGCGGTGGTAGACGCGGACGGCAGGGTTGGCACAGCTGTTTGGGAAGGAGCGCCCGGCAGTGTGACGCTCAGCTCCGGTGTGATTGTGTCCTCCTGGGTGGCGGAGGGCGGTGGGTTTAATTCCCCTGTTTTCTCCTCCCTAGAGCAAGCGGCGAGCGGCAGGCAGAGCAGTACTGCCAACATCAGGCTAATAGATTTTTTGTAGAATCGAATCATGTAATCGCTCCTTTTCTTCCCTCCGGGGGAAATGATGAGCGCCGGTTGAATTTCATTATATGACGTGCCCGTCGAACCGGCAACGATTTCCCTGCAATTGTAATGAGATTGTAATGTTTAAGAAGCCGCCGCCCCTCGGCAGGAGAGAATGCCGTCAGGGCGGCTTTTTGCCTCACTTATTTAATTGCCGACTGAATGCCGCCCACAATGTCTTCAACCGCTTTGACCGCCTTGCCCATATTGCGCTTCGCATGGCGTTTCGCGGAAGAGCTCATCATGGTGCTGCTGAGCATCGCTGTCGCGCCGCCGACTGCCATTGCGATGCCGATGCCTTTTGCGATATTTGATTTATTCGTGTGCATTTTTTCGCCTCCATCCTTATTGAATTCTCTCTTAGTATGTCTGCCCGAAAGTGAGATATTGATGACAGATTTTACAGCTCAAAATTTTTAAAATAAATGAAAAAGCAATTTCTGGTTTTCAAACGGCAGGTTGAATGGTATAATAACTTACGAATCTCTAAGGAAGCAAAGCTTCCAAGAGCTTCGGAGAACATTGGCTTTCGAACCGCGCTTACGCTTTCGGTTCTCTGCTAAATAACCTCACGAATCTCAAACTTCGGAGAACATTGAAGCATTGATTCGGGCTGACGCCCTGCGGCTACGCCGCCCATTGCGCCTCGCGCAATGGAATAGGTAAAATAATTTTACGTGTCAAAAGCCTTCCCACAATCTGATCAACAGGAAGGGTATGGTAAGGCGGACGTTGCAGGGAAGGGCCCCAAGTAAACCGCCGTTTTTCATTTTGAGCCAGTAGAAAGGGAGATGCACATTTATGAATCGCCAGAAACGGGCGGCTGCCATTCATGATATCTCCTGCTTTGGGAAATGCTCTTTAACAGTGGCCTTGCCGATTTTGTCCGCGGCGGGAATCGAAGCGGCTGTTATCCCCACGGCAGTGCTCTCCACGCATACCGGTGGCTTTGCAGATTTCACCTATCGGGATCTCACCGCTGACCTGCGGCCGATTATGGCACACTGGAAGCGGCTGGGGCTTCAGTTTGACGCGGTCTATAGTGGCTATCTGGGTTCCTTTGAGCAGGTTTCAATCGTCCGGGATTTTATCGGCACGTTTCGTTCAGAGGGCACGCTCGTGCTTGTTGATCCCGCTATGGCGGATGGCGGTAAGCTATATAAAACGTTTGATCCGCCTTTTGTGGAGGAGATGAAAAGCCTCTGCATGCATGCAGATTTGATCGTTCCCAACATTACTGAAGCCGCCATGCTTACCGGGGAAACCTATCGGGAGGGCCCGTATGACAAGGCCTATATCGAACGCCTGCTGCACGGGCTTCTTTTGCTGGGTGCGAAACAGGCGGTGCTTACGGGCGTATGGTTTGATGAAAAGCAGTATGGCGCGGCAAGCCTCACGCTTGGCGACCATGCGCCGCATTATATATTTTCCCCCAAAGTGGAAGGATTCTATCATGGAACGGGCGATGTGTTTGCCAGCGCACTGCTTGCGGCGCGGATGCGCGGCCGCTCTTTGGAGGAGTCTGCGCGCATAGCGGTCGATCTGACCTGCGGCAGCATCCTGCGCACGAAAGCGGCGGGAACCGACCTGCGCTTTGGCGTGAATTTTGAGGAGGGGCTGCCCGACTTTATCCGTGCTTTAGGCTTGTGAGCTGCATTGAAAATTGATCCGGAAGGAAATGACGAAGAATGGCATCCTTAAATATTGTGCTCGTGGAGCCGGAAATTCCGCAAAACACCGGCAACGTAGCCCGCACCTGCGCTGCGACAGGCGCGCGCCTCCACCTGGTCGGCCCGATGGGCTTTACAATAGACGATAAAAAACTAAAGCGCGCGGGGCTTGACTACTGGCACCTGCTGGATATCACCTATTACGATAGCCTTGCAAGCTTTTTTGGAAAAAACAGCGGGCCTTTCTATTATTTTTCAACAAAGGCTCCAAACCGTTACAGTGATATCAGCTATCCAGATGGCGCCTATCTCGTATTCGGCAAGGAGACCAAGGGATTACCGGAATCGCTTTTACACGAAAACCCGGAAAGTTGTGTACGCCTGCCGATGCGAAAAGGCCTGCGCAGCCTAAACCTTTCCAATTCCGTGGCAATCGGCGTTTATGAGGCGCTGAGGCAATGGGATTTTCCCGATTTGCAGTGGGAAGGGAACCTGACGCAGTATTGTTGGGAAGAATAACCGCCGGGCTGTGGAGTTACCGCAGGCCAAACAGAAAGGAAGGATTCTATATGGATAAAATCCGCATCATCACCGATACGAGCAGCGACATCTCCGTAGAGGACGCCGAGCGCTGGGATATCGAGCTTCTGCCGGTCCTTTTCCAAATCGACGGAAAGCCCTGCTATGAAAGCATTGATTTCACCAATGAAGAATTCTATGAAATGATGCCGGAGTACGAAAAAATGACGGCTGTGCAGATCCCGGCCGCTGTGTATCTGGATCGGTACGATAAGGCCTGCCGCCATGGCTATACAGATGTGGTCACCGTTACGGCAGGCAGCTCTTTTATGACAACTTGGCGCGCAGCAGATCAGGCACGGGCGCTGTTTTACGCACAGCATCCGGACGCACAGCTGCGCATCCATGTGATCGATTCCAAAACGTATTCCATCGCGTTCGGCGCGGCAGTGTTGCAAGCGGCACAAAAGGCGGGAGAAGGCATGGCGTGTGCTGATATCCTTGCCTTTTTAGAGGATTGGTTCCGGCACATTGAGATCTATATCACTTCATTCAGCATGCGATATGTTCCCGCCAATGGGGCGTTTGAAATCATGCGCTCTATCGCAATAGCGATCACGCGCGCCTTTCCAATCGTCCGCGTTTCGCAGGGGGAAATGGAGCCGCTTGAGGGCACCTATGGGGTGCAGAATACCTTTACAAAATTTGTGGAATACTGTCGCGAGGCAATTTTTGCAACGCGCTCCCCTTATTTTATCACATATGCCAAGCGGGAAAAGGAGGCGAAGGAGGCCGCCGAAACGCTGGAGGCAGCATTGGGCTATCCGCCGGAGATGATCTGCCAGATGGGCGCCTCTACAGTGTATGGCAACGGTCGCGCAGCGGTTGCTGTTGTATTTCAGAGCGGCAAAGCAGAATAAAGGTAGTTCTCTTTTAAAATTTTACTAACGGTAAACCGAAAAAGCGGCGCTCAGGGCTATGAGCGCCGCAGCCTGTTTTTCAGGCCGAATAAACACTGCAAGATGGAAATAAAATCATATCAGCCAGAAAGGGCTTGACTTGGAGTCCACTCCAGGTGCTACAATCATGCCAAAAACAATCGGAGGTGATTGCAATGACCATTGCAGAGGTGAGCAGGGCTTATGGTTTAACCGCGGATACGCTGCGTTATTATGAGCGGGTCGGCCTGCTGCCGCACGTCCATCGCAATCAAAGCGGCATCCGGGATTATACGGAGCAGGATTGCGGATGGGTGGAATTCATCAAATGCATGCGCGGCGCAGGGATCCAGGTAGAGGCGCTGATCGAATATGTCGAGCTGTTCCAGCAGGGGGCCAGTACACAGGAGGCTAGGAAACAAATTTTGATTGAGCAGCGGGAGCAGCTTTTTGCCCGTATGCAAGAGATGCAGCAAACGCTGGACCGGCTGGACCGCAAAATTGAGCACTATGAAAAGTGCATGAAGCAGGCCGAGCAAAAACTGCGGCCGTTTGAACCATAAGTTCTCCACAGAGCGTCCTAAAAAGGGCTGTTGCAAAATGCAAAGCATTTTGCAACAGCCCCTTTTAAAAAACCGTTTTTGCCTCACGCAGGCAAAATTCAGGATTTGCGCGCCCGAAACCACGGTTTGTCTCATGATGCGCTTCCGCAAGGAGCGTTTTGCAACGCGCCCTTGTATTTTTATCAGAATGCCTACGGCCTTCACAGGATACTCTGCGCAGCGTAGCGCCGGTAATCAGATACTGCCCGGTTTCCCCATAACGCTTAATGCCGGTACGAATACTGCTGCCAAACCCCGCTCGATCTGCTGAGCGCTGTGCGTGCAGAAGAACCGCATCCGGGAAGAGAAAACGCCCCACCTCCCAATCCTTCTGCAAAAATATTTGCTGGATCACGGCGGGCAAACCCTTTCCACACACGGAAAAGCATCTACCTGCAATATTTTGCTTAAACCGGCTAAAGGTCATAAAATCGTTTTGAAAACGGCCGCGCCAATCCCATCGCTCAATCCATAGAGAGACGGCATAACATCCCCCCTGCCGGCAAACGCAAAAGCAATCTGTCAAATGGAGCTCTCGGTAAAGAGGCTGGCCATTTTCATCCCGCCGCTCAAAGCGATCCATAAGCAGGGTGGTTTTCAATCGCGTGGAACAAGCGCATGCGAGATGGTTATCCACAATTTTTTTGCTCCCCCTGAAGCTGTTTCAAAATATAGGGAACAACCTGATCTCTGGGGATGCCGAGCACCAACGCAAACTCCTCATGCAACATTTTTTCCGCTTCCTTAAAAAAGTGATCGTCTGACATATGCAGCCGTCTCCCCTTCTCCTGCTGCTCGCGCTGATGAAGATATAAAGCCTTCAGCATCCCAATCAAACCGGTACGATTGCCGCTGGTAAGAATTTCCTGATATTGCGCTTTGCGCACTTCCTCGTTTTCAATCCAAAGAGATTCTTCATGCGGCATTGTTTGAATCAACGACTGGAGTTCCTCCTTGGATAAAACCTTACGCATATTCTGTGTCAACGCCTGGTTGTGTATGGGAACATAAATTGTGCTGGTATCATTATAGATAGGCCGTAGCACATAATATCGAATTGCCTCGCCATTAAAATTTTTCTCCGTAATATCCTCAACTTTGCACACGCCATGCGCGCCATACCGAACCATATCATCTTTTTGAAACATTTCTCTCACCAGCTTCTGCTCATAATCAAAAAACGCATTGTCTCCCTCAACCGGACTTACGTTTCGCGAGGCAAACAACACGTTGATTTGTTTTTACTATCAAAGCCAACTCCTGCGAAAAGCGTTGCCGCTCTGCGGAAGGCATTTTTCTAATGATTCCAAGTTTCAAAGCTTGAAACTTTGCGGGCTGTTTGAATCTATTGTAGCATATTTTTATCAAAAATGTAAGTTTTATTTTTTTACAAGTCCAATTTTATCCTGAATCAATCACCTGATATGCAAAGAAACCGAAGCCGTGCGGGTACGGCTCCGGTTATGTAAAAAAACATTGATATGCCCTTTACAGTGTCAACTCCGCCTGAAAGCGCTCAACGCCCGCGGCGCCGATTTCCTTAAGATGCGGCGCGAAATAAAGGCCGGGCGCACGGCCGGAAGGATACAAATCCATCATAGGGACCATTACAAACGCCCGTTCCAGAATCCGCGGGTGCGGTAGTGTCAGTTCAAAAGAATCCGATCGCATCCCCTCATAGAGCAACAGATCCAAATCAAGAATACGCGGCCCGTTTGGAATGGTCCGCTCCCGGCCGAATGCGGCCTCGATGCCAAGGCATCCGCCGAGTAAAGCCATTGGGGAGAGGTCTGTTTCAACCATTAGGTTGGCATTCAAAAACGGCCCCTGCTCCAGGTAGCCCACAGGCTGCGTTTCATAAAGATGAGAGGCGCCGGTCACCTTTGTTCGTGGCAATCGCTTCAAGGCCTGAACCGCACGATTCAGATTGTCCATCCTGTCACCAAGATTCGTTCCCATGCCGATAATCGCCGTATTCATTTTTCATTTCTCCCCCTTATTAATTCAACCGCAACATAATCAAAATCCGCCCGAATGGGCGCGTTTGGCTTTTTCAATCTGATTTCAACCTGCTGAACCAGCGGATATTCTGCAAAAATAGCATTGATCACCTGCTGTGCGGTAAATTCCAGCAGATCGTTCTTGCCGGACTGCATCACACGGCGAATGGTTTTTATAATCTTCGCATAGCTTACCGTGGTTTCCAAGCGATCCGTCTCACATGGCTCCCGCAAATCCAATGCCGCCGTTAGGTCAATAATAAAAAGCTGCCCGTCCTCTTTTTCCTCCGGATTTACGCCATGAAAGGCAAAAATGCGCAGTCCGCGAATCAAAATTTTATCCATCTGCCGGGCCCTCCCCTTTTGCAGACTGGCGAAAAATAGCGTCAGCCATTTTGGCGCTCTCCACGCATTCTAATACATCATGCACGCGAATGATGTCGCATCCGCCCGCAATTGCCGCCACGTTTGCAGCTACTGTGCCCAACATGCGGTCCGCCGCTTTTTCTACGCCTGTGGCCTGCCCAACCACGCGCTTACGGGATACGCCCACCAGCAGGGCATATCCCGGCAAACGCAAGTGCGCCGTATCTCTGAGAAGCGTCAAGTTTTCTTGATACGATTTTCCAAATCCAATGCCAGGGTCCATGCATAGGGCGTGCCCCGGAATGCCGAAGCGCTCCGCCTGCTGCGCCATGGTTTGAAAAAAGGCCCGAACGTTAGCCGTGACCCCCTCTGGATAGGCCTCCTGCGTGTCGGCCGTCCCGCCACCCGTATGCATCACAATCCATCCCGCGCCATGGCTCCGTATCACCTGCGCCATCTGTTCGCTGAAACGGCCGCTAACATCATTGATGATCTGGGCGCCGAGCTCCAGCGCCTTCTGCGCAACTTGGGGGTAATACGTATCGATGGAAATCGGAATGTGTAAATTTCCTTTCAGCCGCTCCAGAACGGGCGCCAACCGGGCAAGCTCTTGCTCCGGTGGAATCTCTACATGCCCCGGGCGTGTGGATTGCGCGCCGAGATCCAGCAGATCCGCTCCATGCGCTTGCATTTCAAGCGCATGGGCAGCCGCGGCATCCGGGTTGAACCATTTGCCGCCATCTGAAAACGAATCGGGCGTTACATTCAGTATGCCCATCGTGTAAGTACGCTTTCCCAACGGGAGGCAAAAGCCCTCCCCATAAAATCTATCCAATTTCAAAAACTCCTTGCCGGATTGATTTAAAGAGAACGTCCATCCCGCAAAAGGGATAGCACTTCCGCTCGTGTTTTTGCATCGCTGCGCATTCTGCCGCGCAGGGCGGAGGTCTGCGTCAGAGCGCCGGCCGCCCGGGCCCCTCGCATCGTCATGCACAGGTGTTCCGCCTCAACAATCACGGCTACGCCCTGCGGGGAAAGCTCCTCAAACAGAAAATCCGCCACTTGTGAGGTGAGTCGCTCCTGAAGTTGGGGGCGTTTTGCAAAGCATTCCACAATCCGCGCAAGCTTTGACAGGCCGATCACCCGGCCATCACTCGGGATATATGCAATATGAGCCCGCCCGATAAAAGGAAGCAGATGGTGCTCACACATGGAATACATTGGAATATCCCGCACAATGACCATTTCATCATTGTTGCCCTCCTGAAACAGCTTCAGGTGCCGCCGGGGATCATCCTGCAAGCCGGAAAACACCTCTTCATACATGGCCGCGACCCGGCGCGGCGTTTCCAGCAGGCCCTCCCGGTCCGGATTCTCCCCGATGGCCAGGAGCAATTCGCGCACAGCGGCTTCAATCCTTTTTTGATCCATATTCATCACCCTTTTTCTAAGGTCAGGTTTATCACAAACATCTCGTCGCTGCATTGATACTGCACCGCGTTTGTTTGGAGCTTCTGCCCGCCGGATAGGTTCGCCCGTTCCAACAGGCGATAGATCCGCTCCCTGTCGAAAAGATCCGCAATCGCCTCTTCATACGCCGCGCGGCTAGAAAAGCAAAACTCTAGATTCCAACGGCCTAGGGAAATGGTTTGCTCAATTTCTTCCACAATCCGCGCTCTTGTCTCATCCCCATACCGAGAAAAATAGAGATGATTCCGCACAAAAAAATTCGCGGCAGTTTCCCTGCACCCAGGCGCCTCTGGCTGAAAGGTCAAGTGGTTTGCAGCAATCATTTGATCGGTCAAGTTAAAATAAGCGTGGCTTGGCGCAAGCTGCTCGTTGCCCACCGGATCATCCCACGTGACGTCTACATGATAGGGCGCGCCATCAAGGGTGATAAGATTCCACATGTGGCCGTCCACGCGGCCGCTTGGGTCGCGGGCCGAGCCTGTCATCAGATAATTGTCGATTCCTTCTTGATTCAAAAGCAGTTGGAACGCGCGTGAATACCCTTCGCACACCGCCTTTCCATTCAGCAATGCGCCGGCGGCCGTGTAGGCCTGCCAGTTGCCCGTATCCTCATGGTAAGCACAGTGTTCAATCAAGTAATCATGAAAAAACAACTCTTTTTCATAATCCGTTTTTCCCTTCACATTGTCACAAACCTGCCGAGCCTTCTCTAAGAGAGCTTCTGTCTTGCCGGCACATTCCTCCACACTGCATCGGTAAGAAGGGACGAAATAGCTTTTCCCCGATTGTTTAGCCAACCTACAGGTGTCTCCCATACAGAGAATTTGTGGATTATCATAAGAAACTGCCTGAAACACCCTCAACAGCGCTTCATTCTCCAGTTGCGGGATTTCAATCCGTTCCGGATGGCTTCTAATCTGGCGAACGATTTTGCTATATGCCTCCTGCTCTGTTTCAGTGAGGCGGTGGTAATAAAAATATGTTTGCCCCTTGAGCTCTGTGGTGGAGAGCCCTTGAGCTACCGGTGCATCCTGATACGTACAACCACAAGGCAAAACAGCTAGCATACACAGCAGCAGGCAAAAAGCTCGTCTTCCCCAATGATTCAATGCTCTCTGCACCCCCGTTCGCCTTTACTCCCTCGCAAGCGCCGCAGCAGACGCCACCCGGGCCGATGCTTTTCTCTGGCCGGAACGCGCCAAAACCTCCAGCGCCACCCGGTGGTTTGTAAAGTCCAGCATAGAGATATCGCTATCCACTTCATTGATGATCGTTTTAAAAAGCTTCTCCGCATCTCGTGCATGGTCGATGGTGATAAGCTGGTCAAACGCTGCGCACAGCATCTGCGCCTGCCGATCCTGCTGTGCCTGCCGCCCGCCGCCGGTATATTTGACCCATTTCAGCAGGGTATCCGCGTTGAGCGTTTGCTCCCCTGGCTGGAGGCGCAGGGTAAAATCCTCCCCGCGATAATCAATTTTGGAGGGGACGTTCAGCACAAGCCCATTCCCCAATGTGCGGAGCACTGTTTTAAAGCCTTTTTCTGCTGTGTAAAGATAGCGGTCAACCTTAATTCCGGTGAGCTCCTCTGCCGCTAGTTTCAACTCCCCGCTTCCGCCCAACCGGTAGTGCTCCTGCAAAGAAACGCTCCGAAGGCCCGCGTTTACCCGCGCGTCCGGGTCCAGCATATAGATGGAAAAGGATTGCTCTTCCATATCGGCTCCCACCAAGGCAGCCAGATGAAGCGTTTGGCCGTCATCCGATCCGCAGGCGAGCAGGAATGTAGCTTTGCCGCTGATCTCCGGCAATACGGTTTCCGCTTCACCAGAAACGCCTGTATTGGATTCCTCCGGCTTGCCGATCATTTTTTCCAGGTCAAACCCGGAGGTATACCCCAAAATGAAGAGGGAAAGTCCGCCAAACACAATCACAAAAGAAAAAAATGCAAGCAGAAAAAGGCGGATGCGCTTCTTCTTCTGATATTCCTCTGTGGTAAATTTCAAAGAATTTTTCTTTTCACGGCGAAAACGGCCCATTTGCGCGCCTCCCGTCTGAATCCTTTCTGTCAATTGAGCAGTCTTATTTATTATAACCCACTTGCCCAGGAAAAAACAAGTCGTTGTCCATGTTTCCCGCGGGAAAAGCGCAGAACCTTCTATTCATTTGGTAACCCTTCAGTGATTATTTTGGAGCCCTGTCCGCGCTTTCAGGCGAAAAGCCCGGGGGCGCCGCAGAAAAAACTGCGGCGCCCCCGGTTTTATGTACGGGCGGGACTGTTCCCGCCCTGGGGTTAAAGGAAATTAGTCACAGCCGCAGCCGCAGCCGCGTCCGCCGAACGGCGTAGCACAGCCGCAGTTGTTACCGCAGCAGCCGTTGTTGGCAAAGCCAACGCCGTTGTCACAGAACAGGCAGATGAGGATCAGGATGATGATCCAAGAATTGCAACCACCAAAACAGTTCATCTAAGCTTCCTCCTTTCCTTGCTTACACTCCCATATTATGTGAGCAAGAAGAATGTGTGACTGATGCGAAAAACTTCTTTTGAATACAGCGCAGGGAAACGGCATAAACTATTGGTTGCATCCAGTTGAAACCAAAACGGATGGGAGGCACGGCTAAAATGGAAAGCTTCGGTGGAACAAAACCGTATTTATCTGATTTTGAAATTGCAGACGATCTAGCGCCCGATCCCTTTTCAGAGGAGCCCATTAAGACCATGCGGCATGCTGGGCGAGAATCCCTACGGGCTGAAAACCTAAAGCAAAGAAAAAGAGGCCGGAAACAACCGATTCCCCAGGAGTCGGAGGATGCGGAGCCCCTGGGGGACTGATCGGCCGCGAATAGAATGGGAGAGCAGGAGCTGTATGTATAAATTCACAGGCTTTACGGAAAAGGCGAATACCGCGCTCAACATCGCTGTGGAAACCGCAGAGGATTTAGGGCACACCTATATTGGAAGCGAACATCTTTTGATAGGCCTGCTGCGGGATACGGGAGGCGTGGCTTGCGTTGCCCTGGCCGGGCGCGGCGTTACCGCAGCACAGGTGGAAGAGCTCATGCGGAAAACGATTGGCATTGGCGCGCCAACCGTCCTTTCCCCAGCGGATTTTACGCCGCGCTGTAAACGAATTATTGAGCTTGCAATTTTGGAGGCGCGCGGCCTAGGCCACAACTATGTGGGCACAGAGCATTTATTGATTGCAATCATTCAGGAGGGCGGGAGCTTTGCGGTTCACTTTCTCAATCAACTCGGCGTTTCTCCCCAGGATTTACTGGCCGATTTAACCCGCGCAGTGGGCGGAAGCCTCCCCTCCGGAACCGCATCGCAAACGGCGGCCAAAAAAGCCAAAAGCAACACCCCCACCCTTGATCAATATGGGCGCGATCTCACTCTGCTTGCCGCGCAGAACCTAATTGATCCCGTGATTGGCAGGCAAACCGAAATTGAGCGCGTGATGCAGATTCTCAGCCGGCGCACCAAAAACAACCCCTGCCTGATCGGGGAGCCCGGGGTTGGTAAAACGGCGGTGGCGGAGGGCCTTGCTTTGCAAATCGCGCGTGGAGAGGCGGCGGAGATGCTGCGGGATAAGCGCATCGTCTCCATGGATCTCACCGCTATGGTGGCAGGCACCAAATACCGGGGTGATTTTGAAGAACGTGTAAAAACAGCGCTGGAAGAGGTCCGCAAGGCGGGTGACGTTATCCTGTTTATTGATGAAATGCACAATCTCATCGGCGCCGGCGCAGCAGAGGGCGCGGTAGACGCCGCCAATATCCTAAAGCCCACGCTAGCGCGCGGGGAAATTCAGATCATCGGTGCGACAACTCTAGAGGAATACCGCCGCCACATCGAAAAGGATGCTGCGTTGGAACGCCGTTTCCAGCCGGTTACCGTTGCAGAGCCTTCACAGGAGGAGGCAGTCGAAATCCTCAAAGGCCTACGGGATAAATACGAAGCGCACCACCGCGTGCGGATCACGGATGAAGCGATTCAGGCTGCGGTGAAATTTTCCTCCCGCTACATTGCTGACCGCTTCCTCCCGGACAAAGCAATTGACCTGATTGATGAGGCCGCCTCGCATGTGCGCATGCATGCATATAAGGCGCCGCCTGATTTGAAAGAATTAGAAGATCGGCTGGAAACGCTACAAGCGGAAAAAGAAGCCGCAGTCAATGCACAGGAATTCGAACGGGCCGCCAGCCTGCGGGACGAAGAAAAACAGCTTCGGCTTGATTTAACACGTGATAAAAGCGCCTGGCAGGAGCGCTCCTCCCACACAGCGGGAGAAGTGACCGTGGCGGAAATTGCCGAGATCGTATCTATATGGACGGGAATCCCCGCCCAGGAGCTCACCGCGCAAGAGGGTGAGCGCCTGCTGCATTTGGAGGAAGAGCTTCATCGGCGGATTGTTGGGCAGGAAGAAGCCGTGCATGCGGTATCTCGTGCTATGCGCCGCTCTCGCGTCGGCCTACGGGATCCGGAGCGCCCGCTCGGCTCCTTTCTATTCCTCGGCCCTACTGGCGTTGGCAAAACAGAGCTCAGCAAAGCGCTTGCACAATCGATGTTCAGCGATGAAAATGCGATGATCCGGTTAGATATGTCAGAGTATATGGAAAAACACACTGTTTCGAGGCTCGTAGGTTCTCCTCCGGGATATGTCGGCTATGACGATGGCGGCCAGCTCACGCAGAAGATTCGCCGCAAGCCCTATTCTGTGCTGCTGTTCGACGAGGTAGAGAAGGCGCACCCCGATGTATTCAATATGCTTTTGCAGATTTTGGAGGACGGCCATCTGACAGACGCTCAGGGCCGAAAGGTAAGCTTTAAAAACTGCGTCATTATTATGACCTCCAATATCGGCGCCACCCGAATCTCCAACCAGAGAAGCAGCCTTGGCTTCTCTGGTGACAGCGGCGCCCAAGGGGAGGAGAAGCACATTAAGGATGCGGTTATGGGGGAGCTGAAGCGGACTTTCCGCCCGGAATTTCTTAATCGCGTAGACGATATCATCATTTTTCATCAGCTGACAAAGCCGGAGATTCAGGAAATCGCGTGCAGAATGCTTGCCCAGGTTTCTCGTCGAATGCGGGAGAAGGGGATTACGCTGACCTTTAGCGAAGAGGCAGTTCAAAAAATATCCGATGCCGGGTTTGATCCGATCTATGGCGCGCGGCCTCTGCGGCGCGCGATACAATCACAAATTGAAGATCTGCTCAGCGAGGAGCTGCTCAGCGGAAAAATGAAGGAGGGGGCGCAATACCACTGCTCTGTACAGAAAAATGAATTTGTCTTTCTGCGGCAAAAGACGCAAACTCCAGAAAAAATCAAAAATGAAGATTTAAAAAATATTTAAGATTTCTATTGTATCTATTTCAGGCAGATGATAGAATAGGTTCAAACGAAACCGTTTAAAACATTTGTTATCTATAGAATCCTGGTCAGGTTCTGGATGATAGGGAAAACGGCAGCTCCCATCCACCGTGGGGCTGCCGTTTTCGTTTATCCTTGTGGAACAAAGGCTACTGGAGCGGTCCGCATCTGCTGCCCCATCCGGTAGCATAAAATGCAGTGGTGCGAATGGACGCGCAGGTCTTTTATAAGCTGGCGGAAATCAGCGCCGCGCCGGATTTCGCCACCTCCCAGAGGCAATACACCGGAGCTGAAAAAATGAAAAACACATCGGGCATGCACTCCTGCGCCCACTGTGTATACCTGCGTTCTATCAACCAATAACTGCCGCCCGTTTGCAGGTGAAGGCCGTCCGGCTGATCCAAAATGAGGCGGACGCGGGCGGCGTCTTCATTGAAGCTGAGGGCTCTTGTGTTAAGCTGTGCGCTCATGGCGCCCCAAATCAGCGCTGTAATACACAGGCCGATGATCAAAAACAATCCGTATCTGCGCAGATTTTTTTGTAGTCCTGTTTTAGATGGCATTTCAATATCCCTCTTATTTTTTTATCACATAGTTTTCTAACAGCTGAGCGAGCGCCTTTCCGAGCATCCTGCCGGAATAGGCCGCTTCATCCAATGTATTGGAGTCGCTTCCCATCTCCAAAAGCAGAGAGCAGTGCGACTTATGCATATTATACTGCCTGTTGCAGAAATAAAGCGGTCGCATCAACCCTGGGTAGCTCTCCTCACAAATCTTTTGCAGCTGCGTTGCAAACCGCAGGTTGTAACGCCAATCGGGGAAATCTGTCACGCCCCCGCCTTCACAGCCGGATATAATCATGATCTGCGCGGCTTTTTTCCCATTGATCGTGGCCACCGGCTTGATTCGGGTTGTATCGTTGGTCTGAATCGCGTCTCGGTGAATATCAAGCAGCACCTGAAGCTGCGGGTATTTTTTCTGATAGGCCTCAATTGCATCCTCAGAGCGGTAATACGCCCCATTATAGGTGGCATCATAAATTTTGGTATCGTGGATTACGGCAAACCCAGCGGCCTCCAGCTGCGCAACAATTTCATCCCCAACGCGCACCATATTGCGGGTTGCTAGGTTGCTGCGGGTTTGGTAGCTTTTTGTAAACCAATCGGTATCCAGCATTTGATAGCTTTCCGTTGTATGCGTGTGGTAGATGAGGATAGTGGGCTTGGTTTTATCCTCTATTTTCAAATCTACCGGCTCGGCCAACACTTTTTTAATATCCATTTTTTCGCTGGTCCTGTTTTGAACGGCCACCTTCCCATAAACCGTGGTTGCACCAGAATTATCATATTGCCGGGAGATGATTTTTCCATCGTGGGAGGCGTTGGCGAGCTGCTTCTTCGCCTCATCGATCAGCTTTTGGATATCGCTGGGTGTTTTTGCAAAATCCGCTTCAGCCACCGCTTTCGATGCGCTCTGCTGTGTCTGTGTGGTGCTGCGCGTTGCCTCAGATGGGGCCGCAGAGGCAGGCAGTTCATTTTGCGGGAGCTCCCCTGTTTTGATCTCTTCCATCTGCCCGCGCAGGAGGCTGGAACCTCCCTCTGGGAGAGCCATGCCTGCGCTTGCCAGCACTACCGGCAGCAATTTCTCCCCAATTTTTGGTGCAGCCACAGCGGAGGTGAACACGAGGGTAACGGATAGGATGCAGATTCCAATTCCTTTCACGGAGCTGATCGCGGCTCCGCCTTTTTTTCGATGCGTACGTTTGATTTTCAAAATTGGTTCCTCCGTGGCTCCAAAAGCATCCGGCAGGCCGGTATTCTGGTTGCCGCACGCTCTGTATCGGAGGCTTTGAAAGCTCTCCGTATTTCATTGCTATGCGGAGAACACACGATTTATACACATCCTCAGCTGGTAATGGACAAGAGATCCTCCGCTGAGAGGGTGGGCTGCAAGGCGCAGTTGATGCTAAGCGCCACCAAGCGGGCCGCACGCTCTACAAGCAAATCAATCTCACGGGGCGTTACCATCATCGCCGTTCCGCGCGGCTCCATCAGTTCCCGCAGCCTCTGCTCTTCCTTCTCGGCCTTTCCCTCCCCTAAAAGATCGATTGCCAGTGTGGCCGCGTCTACTACCGTAGGCACCCCTATGGCGATCACCGGCACGCCTACGGTCTCCTGGTTGAGCGCTGTGCGGGCGTTGCCGACGCCGGAGCCAGGTGTGATGCCCGTGTTGCTCATCTGAATGGTACACCCCAGCCGGGATAGTCTCCGCGCCGCCAGAGCGTCTACTGTGATCACAGCAGCAGGGCGGACCGCTCGGGCGACGCCGGCAATAATCTCCCCTGTTTCAATTCCCGTTTGGCCCAGTACCCCTGGCAGCAGCCCTGCAACTGGGCGCAGATGCTCCATTCCAATTGATCTGGCAAGCTCCGGGCCAATATGACGGGTTGCCAAAATTCGCTCTCCCGCCAAGGGGCCGAGTGCATCCGGTGTAATATGGTCGTTCCCGATCCCCACAACTAATACAAGCCCCTCCTCTGGCAACAGGGCGCGTAATTCATCCGCAACGGTGCTGAGCCTGCCATCCAACAGCTCTGCATCAGCGGAAAAAGGAGGAACCTCAACCGTGATATAGCTGCCCACCGGTTTGCCGATCGCCTGGGCGCCCTGCTCTGTTTGCACCTCAATCGCTGTAACGCATACACTCCCAGATTGATTGACGCGCGATTTCACGCCTGGGATCTCCCGGTCTGTCAATAGCTCGCGGCGTTCCAGTGCCAAATCCGTCCGAAAATTCAAATTCTTTTCTCCTTTCCTCCGCTTCTTTCTGGGTTTTCTCCTAGCCTTTCCTGCTCTAGTATGCGCTTTTCGCAGTCCATTTATCAGCAAAGTGCAAAACAGCGTTGATTTTGCAAAAAAGAGCTTGCTTTTTATGTGGGTTCATGCTATTATAATTACCTGCATGACAAGCTAAAGGAGGTGTGACGATGCCTAACATCAAATCAGCAAAAAAGCGCGTTCTCGTCAATCGGACAAAGGCGCAGCGCAATAAATCCCGCAATTCCGCTCTGAAAACCGCAATCAAAAAGGCTAATGCGGCAATTGACGCCAATGCGGCGGATAAAGAGCAAGTGGTTCAGATTGCCGTTAAGAAGATCGACCAAGCAGCGGCCAAAAACCTGATCCATAAGAACAATGCTGCCCGCAAAAAGTCCGCTCTTGCTTGTAAGCTGAATGCCTCCAAATAAGAACCAGCGAACGTTGCAAACCCGCCAGCCCTCAGAGGCAGGGCGGGTTTTCGGTTTCTTTCTTGCGATTGGCGGTAAATGCCGAAAGATCTGCGGCAAAAGTTCAAATTAATTTCATTGACTTTTCGTACAGAGGCGGTTATAATCTTAGACATACGGAATGCCCAAATTTTTATACGGAGGTGCACAAAAAATGAAAGTTTTGAAAAAAATTTTGAAGGTTTTTGCGATTATCGCGGCGATTGCCGGTGCGGCAGCAGCGATTTATTTTGCCATTCAGAAGCTGACGGGTGGTAAAAGCGCGGCGGCGGAAGACGATTTTGAGAACTATGTCTCCTGCTCCTGCTGTGACGATGATTTCATTTCCGAAACAGTTGCCTAACGGTATCTCGAAACAAAACGAAGCTGCTTTTCTGCTTTTTGGCGGAAAAGCAGTTTTTTTGTTTTTCAGCGAAGGAAAGCAAAAAAGCGCCGCTCATTTTTTATAGAGCTGCTCGGTATCTAAACACGCTCCCCGTCGCTTTTTAAACGTCGATTAGTTTGTGAAAAGGTTGACAATTTAAAAAAAGCTGATATAATGATGCTAAAATGTCTCATATGATACATTTTAGGAGGCAAACAAATGAAAAGGGACCCAATGGAAACAGCAGCCGCCTTGCTGGCATCCAGCCCAATTTTTCAGGGAGCGATCCCTCAAGAGCTCCAGGCGTTTCTGCTGCGCGGCGGCGTGCCGCTCCATGCCTTTCAGCGCGGGGAAACGCTCTGCCTACCCGGGGCTCACAACGATTGCCTCGGTATGCTCGTTGAGGGCAGCGCACAGGTGAGCAAAGGCGGCAGCAACCGCCCTGTGCTAATGAGCACATTACAGCAAGGCGATTTGTTTGGAGCCGTTACCCTTTATGGATCGCGCGATTATTTCATCACGCGGGTGATTGCCCGCTCGCCTTGTACGGCGCTGTTTTTATCGCGGGAGCTTGTTGATGAGCTCCTGATGCAAGACCCCCGCTTTGCCCGGCAATATATCGCCTATCTGTCAGACCGCATTTATTTTCTCAACAGTAAGATCGATGCCTTCACCGGCGGCTCCGCAGAAAGCCGGCTCGCCGCTTATTTAATGGACAATCTCGCGCAGGCGGATACAGCAGAGCCTTGCGTGCATATGCGCACCAGTATGAACCAGCTGACACAATCGCTCGATATTGCTCGCGCTTCTCTTTACAGGGCATTTGAGCAGCTGGAGGAGGCAGGCGCAATCAGGCGGGAGGGCCGGGTGGTTTCGATTCTAGATCAGCAGAAACTGCGCGAATGCTCTGAAGGTTGCGGAGGTTGAATCGAAAGCGTTATTCCCGTTTTCCGCCCGAACGGGCGAAAGGCGTTGGCATAAAGTTTGATACATATGAAAGAAGGAATTTAAAATGAAAAAGGGCATGAAGCTTCTCTCCCTGATGCTGGCACTTTCCCTGCTGTTTGCCTTGGCTGCCTGCGGTACCACTGGCACAGGGGATGAACCCTCTACCGAAGCCGCGCAGAGTTCATCGCCTGTCGCGCAGGACGTTACGCTCAACGTGGCGGCGTTGAAGGGGCCTACCGGCATCGGCATGGTGAAACTGATGAAGGACGCTAAGGACGGCGCCACTGCAAACAAATACAACTTCACCCTTGCAGGTGCGCCAGATGAAATCACAGCAAAATTCGCAAGCGGTGAGTTTGATATTGCAGCCGTTCCTGTGAACCTAGCCGCCGCTCTTTACAATAAAACAAAGGGCAATGCGCAGGTGATGGCAGTCAACACCCTAGGCGTTCTTTATATCCTTGAAAACGGTAATTCAATCCATTCTATTTCCGATCTCAAGGGCAAAACGATCTATGCCACCGGTAAGGGCGCTACGCCGGAATATATCCTAAATTACCTGCTGGAGCAGAACGGTATCGACCCAGAGAAGGATATCACGATTGAATACAAATCCGAGCATGCAGAGCTTGCCACGCTGATGGCCTCCGGCAAAGCGGCGATTTGCATGCTGCCGGAGCCGAATGTAACGAGCGTTCTGCGTGAAAACAAGGAAATCCGCCGCGCATTAAACCTGACCACAGAGTGGGATAAGGCGACGGAAAAATCCGGTGAAAAAAGCACGCTTGCGCAGGGGTGCATCATCGTCAATAAGGAATTTGCGCAAAAAAATAAGGCTGCGGTGGATCAATTCCTCACGGAATACAAGGCTTCAGTTGATTATGTCACTGAAAGTGCGGTAGACGCTTCCCAACTGGTGGAAGAGTTCGGGATCATGCCCAAGGCCTTGATCGCAGAGCTCGCCATTCCGAACTGCAACATTATCTTCCTAGAAGGGGATTCCATGAAAACGACGATGCAGGCAAATCTGAACGTTCTCTTCAAAGCGAACGCAAAATCCATCGGAGGAGCAATGCCTGGTGATGACTTCTACTACAGCCGTTGACAGACGGCCCCGTTTCCCTTTGCTGAAAAAAAGCGCGGCGATCCTTTTTTGGATCGCCGTGTGGGAAATTGTATCGCTATGCGTGGGGCAGGAGCTTCTGGTTCCCTCCCCCGCGCAGGTTTTGGTCCGCCTTTTGCAGCTTCTGCGGGAGACGGACTTTTGGCTTATTTCTGCCGCTTCTCTTCTGCGGATCATGGCCGGCTATCTGGCAGCTGTGGTAGCGGCCGTTTTTCTGGCTGTGCTGACGAGTGCATCATCCTTTCTACATGCACTGGTTAGCCCCCTGCTCGGAATTATCAAGGCTACGCCCGTAGCTTCTTTCATTATTTTAGCGCTTGTCTGGCTGCGCGGCAACCAGATTCCGCCGTTCGCGGCTTTTCTGATGGTGCTGCCAATTATTTGGGCCAATGTCAGCGAGGGAATTCGCAATACGGACCGACAGCTATTGGAAATGGGCCGAATGTTCCGTTTCGGCCCATGGAAAACGGCCTGGCGCATCTATGTGCCAAGCATTCTGCCCTATTTCATGGCGGGATGTACCACCGGCCTTGGGCTCGCTTGGAAGGCGGGCGTGGCGGCAGAGGTGCTCGCCATGCCGCGCAATTCAATTGGATTGCAGCTATATAACGCCAAAGTGTATTTGGAAACATCGGATTTGTTTGCTTGGACACTGGTCATCATTCTTTTGAGCATGCTGCTGGAAAAGCTCCTGGTCGCACTGATGCGCCGCCTCAGCACACGCCTGCTGCGCTGCGCGCCGAAGCAAGAAGGAGAGAAACCCTCATGAACCTAGAAGTTTGCCATCTAAAAAAGCATTACGCGGGGCAGACCGTGTTGGAGGATTTTTCCCTCACGCTGCCCTCTGAGGGCGTTACTGCGCTTTGCGGCCCCTCCGGCTGCGGAAAAACCACCCTCATGCGGCTGATTGCCGGGTTGGAAACGGCGGATGCCGGCACGATCAACGGCCTAGACGGCGCCAAAATCTCCATGGTATTCCAAGAGGACCGCCTGCTGCCCTGGTGCACAGCAGAGCAGAATATCGCTATCGCCGCTCCTGGGACAGAAGCAGCCTTTTGGATGGAGCAGTCCGGAATTGCAGATGCGCGCCAAAAGCTACCGGATGAACTCAGCGGCGGTATGCGCAGGCGGGTTGCCATCGCCCGTGCGTTGGCCTACGCAGGCGCCCTGTTTTTGCTGGATGAGCCCTTTAAAGCGCTCGACGACGCCACACGCGCCAAGATGATCGCCTGGACAATGCAGTCGATTGGGAAAAAACCGACGATTTTAGTCACCCATGAGCTCACAGAAGCAGCCGCTATGGCAAACACCGTTTTGCTATTGAATGGCCCGCCTTTGCGGATTATCCGCACGGTTTCCCTCCCGATCCCTTTTTATGAGCGGAGCCCGGAGCAAATTCAAATTTACCGCAATCAGCTGGATCAGGCACGCAGTCAATAAAACAGCCGGATATTTCTAAAAACTGCTGGGAAGCCATGTGTTCCCAGCAGTTTTTTTGCGCCATTTCCCTATGCAGTAAGAAAACAAAATCATTATATTTCCATAGATGTGAATAATATCGCATTTAATATACGAGAATAATGGTTAAAAGTAACGCTTTATCGTACTACAATAAACGAAACGTTACAAGGTGGTGATGAGATGGCGCGCGTTTTGGAGACCATTACAAAATATCGACTGGCCCATAGATGGACGGAATATGAGCTCTCCGTCCGGTCAGGCCTGCCGCAATCTACAATTTCCTCTTGGTATCGTAAAGAAATGACGCCATCTATATCCTCCCTGGAAAAAATCTGTGCAGCCTTTGACCTGACCCTGGCACAGTTTTTCGCGGAAGAAGAGGAATTTTCCGTGCTGACACCGGATCAGACACAGCTTCTAGAGCAGTGGATGACGCTCTCGGCAGAGGAAAAACACCTTTTATTACAGCTCATCAGCCATATGAAATAAAAATAGCCGCTGGACAAGTGTGTGCGGCAAGCTGGCTGCATCATCTCTTTAACCCCATGAGATCGTAATTGGCTTTGCCTTGTTACTCCGCTGCGCTTCGTAATAAAAAATCGCCGGTAACAAACTGCTCTCATAAAGGTTGCGTATCTCTTTGTTCCATGAGGTTGCGGCAGGCTTTGCTTTGTTACTCCGCTGCGCTTCGTAATAAAAAATCGCCGGTAACAGACTGCTCTCATAAAGGTTGCGTATCTCTTTGTTCCATGAGGTTGCGGCAGGCTTTGCATCGAAAACGAGCCTGCGGCTGATGCGGGAACCACCATCATCATCCAAATAACCGGTGACTAACTGTGCCCGTAAACGGCTGGTAGCTCTTGAACCTGTGCTATTTAGGCAGGCTCCGATTTGTTGCTCCGTAATAAAAAAGCCTCCATTCAGAATTGAATGGAGGCAAAAATTATTTTTTCTTAGCCGACGACCTGTACGTTTGCAGCGCGCAGCTTATTGCTGTCCTTCGGATCGGGCTCCGTATCAAACGTAACCTTCTGGCCCTCTGTAAGAGATTTATAGCCATCCGCCTGGATTGCGGAGAAATGCACAAATACATCCTCGCCGCCGTCGTCATTTGAGATGAAGCCATAGCCTTTTTCTGAGTTGAACCATTTTACTGTACCGTTATTCATAGAGCTGGTACCTCCTAAAATATTTTGTATCCGATCTTGCACCAAAAAAAAATCACATCTCTGTAAACCATCAAACGGACAATGACTTACAAAAAATGTGAGATCAATGCGTGGTTAGAATACAAATATAGTATATCGCAAGCGTTTGGTAAAGTCAAGATCCTTTTTACAGTTTTCAGGAAGTTTTGTAGAATGGGGCGGCATGCCGGCCGTGCATAAAAAAACCGCTTACGTGTCTCCGCATCCACCTGAAGCGGTTACTGTTTACCAAATATTTAAAAATTATCGCCCTTACTTTACAAATTAACCCTTTTATTCGTCAATTTATGCAAAATCACACGCCATAATATGGGCAAAAGAGAGATATATGATTTTATCACGATTTTTAAGCCGTCGTGATATCATTATATGGTATAATGCGATAAAATTCTACAAATCATGAAATATGGAGGGTTTCCCATGAAAAAAGACAGTGTCCGTTTTACTGTGTGCATTCACAAAGAACTTTTTGAAAGATTGGATTATGTATCACAATTTTATGGATGCTCGAAGTCGCATGAACTTCGCCGAATGATTGAAAGGGAACTGGTCCAGTTCGAGCGCACCTATGGAACCATTCCAGAGCGCCACGATCATAAGCATTTATCACAATATTGACCCAGCGTGTCAAAAATTACAAAGAGGCTGATGCAAAATAGTTTCCTGTTGCATCAGCCTCTTTTCCTTTGGGAGAGCATGTTTGGCAGCCTCCACTGTTCCGCCCCATCTATCCATGCCTCAAAAAATGCCGAACTTCGCAACGCATCGTTTCCCAATTAGGTCGATGAAAGCAAGATCCAATATCTTTGATAAACCTGCCCGTCCTTTACGACCTCGTTTTCCAAAACGCCGCCGCAGCTTTGTATGGTCCGCGCAGAGGCGATATTTTCCTTCCGGCAGGTAATTAAAATACGATGCATTCCACGCTCCCTGCATTTAAGCAGGGCAAGCCGGAGCATCTCCGTTGCATAGCCCTGCCTGCGCTCCCCAGGGCGCACGCTATAGCCGATATGGCCGCCGGATTGGAACAGAACCTCATTCAGCCGGTGGCGCACATCGATAAAACCGACCAGACGATGGTCAGTCAAGCGGATAGCTAGATAATTGGAGGCGGGCACGAGGCCCCGCCCAACTGTTTCTTCTCTGCTGTTAGCCCGCACGGCCTGGAGCCAACGCTCGAAGGAAGGCGCCCGATCGAGCCCTGCGCAGCCGGCCATGTGATCCCCCGCCTCTAAAAATTCCGTCCGATAGGCGAGGATCTGCTCCCGAAACCTTTCCTCCGGTGCGGCCAGGGTCAATCGTATCATAAAAAATCCCCCTTGACTTCTCTTGCCGCCTAGGATATCATAAGAACGGCTTCAATACAACCAAAAGAAAGCGAGGCGGATGGAATGTATCTGCGTTTGATGCAAAATACGGTAAAATCAGCAGCCCTTCTGCCCGCCCTCGTGGAATAAATTGCAGTTATTCCCCTTATATTGCCGGCAGGAGCGCCTCTGGTTTTACCAGAGGCGTTTTTTATACCCAAAAACGCTGCATTGAGGGGATGATTCCGCCTGTTTCCCGCCTGCCATGTGGAAGCATGCGCTCCTTTTTGCAGTGATGCAGGAAAGGATGTTTTTTATGCTCGAATGCAGCCATATTTCAATTGAGCACAGAGAGAGCGGCCGCCCTCTATTGCACGATTTTAGCTTTACGCTGCACCCAGGCGACCGCGTAGCCCTCATAGGCGAGGAGGGAAATGGCAAGAGCACGCTGCTAAAGCTCATCTGTGAGCCGGAGGCGATCCGGAGCTATTGCCATGTTAGCGGCCGGATTGAATTGCATGGCGCGCTGCCCGGCTATCTGCCGCAAAGGCCGGATACAGCCCTTCTCAATACACCTGTGCATGAACTATTTCCAGATGGGCCGGATTATAATCTGATCTCCCAGCTCACAATTCCGGCAGAGGCGCCGTTTTCCGAGCGTCCGCTTGCCGCTTTTTCCGGAGGGGAGCGCATCAAGCTGCTTTTACTGCGTACGCTGATGCAGGGGCCGGATTTTCTCGTGCTCGACGAGCCAACCAATGATTTGGATCTTCGTGCATTAGATTGGCTGGAACGGCTGATTTTGTCATCGAAGATCCCAGTTCTCTATGTATCTCACGATGAAACGCTGTTGGAACATACAGCCAATGTGATCCTGCATTTTGAGCAGATACGCCGTAAAACCGCTGCTCAACACACCCTTGAACGCATGGGCTACCGCGCCTATGTGGAGCGGCGAAACGCTATGCTCGCCCACCAGGAGCAGATAGCCGCCAAACAGCGGGCGGACCAGCGGGCGCGGGAGGATCGCTGGCAGCAGATTTATCAGCGCGTGGAGCATGAGCAAAACGTTATTACCCGCGCAAACCCAAGCGGGGGCCGGCTGCTCAAAAAGAAAATGCACGCGGTAAAATCGCAGCAAAAGCGCATGGAGCGGGAGCAGGAGGAGTTCCTCAACTTTCCAGACCCAGAGGAGGCCGTAGAGCTCTTTTTTAACAGGGAGCTGCGCTTCCCCAAGGGGAAAGAGGCCTTCTCTTTTTACCTGCCCCACCTTCAGGCAGGAGAAAAAGCCCTTGCAGACCATATAAAGCTTACGCTGACCGGCCCTGCACATGCCGCGGTGATCGGCGAAAATGGAGCGGGCAAAACAACTCTTTTGCAGGCGATTTGGGAGGAGCTGAAGCAGCGCAAGGATATCCACGCCGGTTATATGCCGCAGGATTATCTTACCCTTTTGGACGGGGAGCAAACGCCGGTTGAAATCCTTTGGGATGGCGGAGACCGGGCCGCCCTCACCTTGGCCCGTACAAGGCTCGGAAGTATGAAATTTACCGCAGATGAAATGGAGCGGCCCGTTCGCACGCTCAGCGGCGGCCAGCAGGCAAAACTCTGCCTGCTTAAGCTATTGCTCGGCGGCTGCGATGTGCTTTTGCTTGATGAACCGACGCGCAATTTAAGCCCTTTGACCGGGCCGGTCATCCGGGAAGCGCTGCGCCATTATGGCGGCGCATTTTTATGCGTGACGCATGACCGCAAGCTGATCTCAGAGGTCTGCACCCAAGTATACCAGCTGACGGAACACGGGCTTGAACGGCAGACATGATGATCGGATCGATCAAACAGATCGTCCAGATTCATACAAATATCCGTTTTTGTATCAATTTGTTCATGATACTGTTATCACTTTGTAACCGTTTCCTGAAAAAATTACGATTTGTAACTATTGGCGTTTCTACGTAATAAAATTGTAGCGATCTGTAATCGAATTCATGTTTATTTCCGCCTGCCTCCGCCCTATAATAAAAACAAGATCAAATGATAAAGGAGCGGAGCTATATGAAAGCTTATATCCAAAGCAAAAAAACGATGATTCTTTCCCTTTCCATTATTGCATTCCTGTTCCTCTCAGCGGTCGTCATTGCTCTGCTTTTTAATGACGTTACGCCAGCCGCCATGCTGGCCGTTTAATGCTTCAAACTGCCCACATCCGGGAGGAGCTTTTCTCCCGTTTCCCCTCCATATCAAAAGCGGCGCCGGGTTTCCACCCGGCGTTGTCTTTTCTTCAGCGGGAGAAATGCCTAGTTTTGCCGACAAAACTGCATTTCGTAAAGCGGATAAAACCCATTGTATATGATAAATCGTTAACAATCTTTCTCCACATTCTGCGTTTTTCGTCGAACCCACCTTGTTCTCCAAAAAAACGGCCCGGTTATCCACACTTTCCACCGAGTTTTCCACACTTTTGCACAAACTTTCAACTATACAAGTCGTATAAAGCAGTAATTGCCAATTCTTTTTCCACCCTCTGCCGTATAAAGATTCTGCTGACTGACCAAAATAGGAGCAGAACAGAATTGGAACGAGGGAGGATGCGCCATGATAAAGGGTGTCAACCGTCAGGTTGTAGAGGTGAGCGATACAGGCAGCGAATACTTTGAACGGATTTTATTTATTGTGAAACCGGAATATGCGACTGTCAGCGAGGGCAAGGTTCGGGAACGGGTAGAACAGATCGCCCAGGCAACAGGTGCGCCTCCTCCCACCAAGGCCAAACGCAGGCCCCTGCTCTCCGCCGCCAAACTAACCGCTGCGGCAAGCGTTGGCGCTGCCGTGGCCACTTTGATCGCGCATTTGTGAAGGAACCGGTTGCATGAGAAGAGCTGCTAAAATGGGTTTGGAATAGAATAGGCCCCAGGCACACGTTAGCTGGGCTCTGCATGAAGCCCAAAAATAAAAATCAATTTTCGAGACCATTGTAAAAAGCACGCTGCAAACCGGGATTATTCCCCTTGCAGCGTGCTTTGCGATTAAAAATTAAGGTTATTACAAACAAAGCGCGCAACAAAGCACATCCTACCAAACGCCGATCGATCCAATTGATTTTTTTCTTCCGCCGCTTAGGAAACGACCCGCTATTTTTCGTTTTGGTAAAAACAATGCCCGCGCAAAATACAAGGTTTCAAGCGAATTGTCCTTTTGCATAAAAGAATTCCCTGATGACTCGATTTCTCTGTTTTAGCAAAACATACAATTCGTTGCAGAAAAAAACACAAAATCTATGCTTGACTTCTATGGGAGCGGAAGGTATACTAAACACACAACTTTTTCCAAAGACACTTTATGAAAGGAGGCGGGTTCAAAGTGACGAAGCGTATGGAGCGTAACGTGCTGCTGGTAGCGTATGTGTGGAATCATACATTTTCCAACGCGTATAGGGGTAATGCGCAAATTTTTGCACAGTCAGCGGTTGTTTTGCCCGCCTTTCTTCTGAATCAGATTTCAATTGGGGAAGTTCCCTCGTAAGGAGTCTTCCTCGCGGAAATCTCATAAGAATCGCGGCTTCAAAGCATCCCTGATTGCTTCAGGGATGCTTTTTTCTTTGGAAAAAGAAAAAGGGAATCCAATAAAAAGCGGGTTCCATGAAAGAGAGGAGCTGAATGACTTGAAAAATGAAAAACGGGCAGTAAGCCGAAGGCGCACCGGGCTAATTCTCCACTTTCTACGTGGGAATGCGCATTTATTTTTGATCGCACTGGTGTTTTCCATGCTGAACACGGTTTTTAACGCGCTTACGCCACAAATCATCCGGATCACGGTGGATTCGATCATTGGCGGCGCTCCGGCCGCAATCCCAGGCTTTATCAAGGGAATCGTGCCTGAAGGGATTTTTGCCGGGAGCGGCATGGCAGCGCTGCTCTTGGCTGCGGGCGCGGTGTTGGCGGTATCCATTTTATCCGGAGTGAGCATGTATCTTTCCCGCATGGGGTTGGCAAAGGGGACGGAGAATTTCCTTAAAGCGCTACGCGACCGCCTTTATGAACATATTCAAAAGCTGCCTTTCGCCTGGCATGTGCAACATCAAACCGGCGAGATCATTCAGCGCTGCACCTCCGATGTGGATGTAATCCGCAATTTTGTGTGCAACCAGCTGCTGGAAGTGATCCGAACGATCTTTTTAATCGCCCTGTATATGAGCATCATGTTCACAATGAATGTGAAAATCAGCCTGATCGCACTCTGTTTTATCCCGGTGGTAGCCGCTTATTCCGGCATTTTCTATGCAAAAATTGCAAAGCGGTTCCGCAAGGCGGACGAGGCAGAGGGCGCGCTCTCCTCCACCGTGCAGGAGAACCTGACCGGCGTGCGTGTGGTGCGGGCATTTGGCCGGGAAGCATTCGAGATTGAGCGGTTTGATCATAAAAACAATCATTTTGCAAACTTATGGATTCGGCTCGGCCGTCTAATGAGCACATACTGGGGCATCGGCGACCTGATGACGGGGCTTCAAATCCTCTGCGTTTTATGCGCCGGCGTAATCACCGCGGTGAATGGGGAGATCACGCTTGGCGAGTTTCTGGTATTTGTCTCCTATAACGCCTCCCTCGTTTGGCCGGTGCGCGGGCTTGGGCGCATCCTCTCCGATATGAGTAAGGCGGGTGTGTCCATTGACCGCGTCGGCTATATTTTAGAGGCGGAGGAAGAGGAAGATCCGCCGCAGGCGAAACGACCTCCGATGAATCAGGAGATCCGCTTTGAACACGCAACCTTTTGCTATGAAGGGCAGAAGCCGGTGCTCGATGATGTGACCTTTACCATCCCGGCAGGTAAAACCTTTGCCATCCTCGGTAGCACGGGCAGCGGCAAATCGACCCTGATGCATCTGCTCGACCGGCTTTATGATCTGCCGGAAGGCAGCGGCAGGATCACAATCGGCGGTGTGGACATCCGGGAGATTTCACGCAGCTACCTGCGCGGCAAAGTCGGCATTGTTTTGCAGGAGCCGTTCCTTTTTTCCCGCACGATTGCGGAGAATATCCGGGCAACCAGGCCAGGCGCATCGCTCGAAGCAATCCGCACCGCCGCCGGAATCGCCTGCGTGGATGAGGCAATCGACGGTTTTTCCTCCGGCTACGACACAATCGTGGGCGAACGGGGCGTTACGCTTTCCGGTGGGCAGAAGCAGCGGGTTGCCATTGCCCGTATGCTCATGCAGCAGGCGCCGATTATGATCTTTGATGATTCCCTTTCCGCCGTGGATGCGGAAACTGACGCGGCAATCCGTAGGGAGCTTCACAGCAAGCTTGGGAATACCACAGTGATCCTCATCTCCCACCGCATCACAACTCTGATGCAAGCGGATGAAATCCTGGTGCTCGACGGCGGCAGGGTGATGCAGCAGGGAACGCATGAGGAGCTGATTGCCCAAGAGGGCATCTACCGTTCGATTTATGAAATCCAGATGAACAGCGACGATAGGGAGCTGTTGGAACAGGCGGAATTCTTTCCGCTCAAAGGAGGGGTTGAAAATGGCTTATGAAGAGCAGGATTATAACAAACGGGCGTTTGAGTGGCCGGTATGGAAAAGCATTTTGCCTTACCTAAAGCCTTATCAAAAAACACTCCTTGTCATTTTAACGCTCAATCTCGCCTGTGCGGCGATCGATATTCTGATGCCATTATTTCAGCGGTATGCAATCGATCATTTTATTGAGGCGCGCACCTCGTCCGGCCTGATTTCCTTTGCCGCGGCCTATGCAGGTGTAATCGTGTTTCAGACGGTCAGCGTCATTTGTTTTACGCGCGGCTGCATGCGGGTGGAGATGGGCATGGGGCGCGATCTCAAGCGCGCGTGCTTTGTGCATATGCAGACGCTCTCTTTTTCCTATTTTAATATAACGCCGGTAGGGTACATCCTTTCCCGCATTATGAGTGACACCAACCGCATTGCAGGATTGATGGCGTGGAACCTGATCGATATTCTATGGGCGCTGTTTTATGTGCTTGGCGTGTTTGCGGCGATGCTGGTGCTTAACCCCGCCCTTGCTTTGCCAGTGATTCTTGTGGTTCCAGTCATCGCAGTATTGACCGCATATTTTCAAAATAGAATTCTACATTGGAACCGTAAAATCCGCAAGGCGCATTCTCACGTGACGAGCGCCTACAATGAGGGAATTATGGGCGCCAAAACCTCAAAGGCGCTTGTGATCGAGGAGCAGAACTATCAGGAATTTCAGGGCGTCAGCAACGGGCTGCGCAAGGCCTCCGTTCGCTCTTCCCAGCTCAGTGCCATTTATATTCCGCTGGTGATGTTTTGTAGCTCATTAGCGACGGCAATTGTCCTCGCACGCGGCGGGCAAATGGTGCAAGAAAACTTGATCCAGATTGGCACGCTCTCCGCCTTCACTTCTTATGCAATCGGCATTTTTGAGCCGATTCAGCAGCTGGCGCGCACCATTGCGGAGGCCATCTCCGTGCAGGCGAATATTGAGCGCGTGACAGGCCTGCTCGATGTGAAGCCGCAGATCGTTGATCGCCCTGAGGTAGAGGAGCGCTATGGCAATGTATTTCACCCAAACAAGGAGAATTGGGAGCCCATCCGTGGGGAGATCGAGTTTTGCGACGTTTCTTTTCACTATCCGGATGGGGAGGAGGAAATCCTCCATCATTTTAACTTAAAGATTCCCGCCGGCTCCACCATTGCAATTGTAGGGGAAACGGGCGCTGGAAAAAGTACGCTGGTCAACCTTGCCTGCCGGTTTTTTGAGCCGACAAGGGGGCGGATTTTGATTGATGGGCGGGATTACCGCGAGAGAAGCCAGCTCTGGCTCCACAGCCATCTGGGATATGTCTTGCAAAACCCGCATTTGTTTTCAGGCACTGTAATGGAAAATATTCGCTATGGGCGGCTGGATGCAACGGACGGGGAAGTGATCGCCGCAGCCAAGGCCGTATCGGCGGACCAGGTGGTAAAAAAGCTGGAAAAGGGCTATCAAAGCGATGTGGGGGAAGGCGGCGACCGTCTCTCTACCGGTGAAAAGCAGCTAATCTCCTTTGCTCGCGCGGTGCTGGCGGATCCACGCATTTTTGTGCTGGATGAGGCAACCTCCTCTATTGATACGCAGACAGAGCAGCTGATCCAGCAGGCAACCGCGAAGCTACTGCAAAACAGAACTTCCTTTCTGATTGCCCACCGCCTTTCGACGATTCGTCAGGCGGACTTGATCTTAGTGGTGAAAGATGGGCGGATCGTAGAGCAGGGAAAACACATTGAGCTACTGCAAAAAAAGGGATATTATCACGATTTATACAGCAGGCAGTTCGAGGAAGAATCCTCTATGCGAATTTTGGAGGCGTAAGATTCTCCCTGTATCTGATTTTCCATTCAGAAGGAGGGCACACTATCGAAGAGATGAAAGATTGAGGGATTGATCATTTATGAAAAAAGAATTTGAATTTATAGAGCGGGAGCCTTCCGTCAGGGTCGTCTGCCGAAAGAGTAGCCGCCAAAGCCTTTTTCAAAAACTGCGAGACGCGCTGGAGGAATCTGCGCCTGATCTTTCTATTGAGGAAATAAAGAGTCAAGTACCGCCAGACCAGATGTTTTCAGCGGCGCTTGCCTGTTTGATCTTTCGCAGAGTACGGCATCAGCGGGAAGAACCGTATAAATAAACGCATGTTAGAAAAAAGCTAAAAAAACGGGCCGGTATGCAATGCTTAACATTGTACACCGGCCCATTGACTATTGATTTTTTGCCGCGACCCCCACAACTACTGTGATGTCATCCGCATGGCCATCCGTTCTTTTGCGCGCCGCTTCTTCAGAGATCCGGTCGGCAAGCGCCTGTGCGCCGCTCCCCTCAAATTGCTCGAGTTCCTCAAGAATCCATCCGGTACCGGCGCCAAGCGCGCCATCAGAGACCAAAAGGATTAAATCTCCCGGCTGAAGCTTTGTTTGAAAATTGGAAAACCGGGCTTCCCGCAAAATCCCCGCAGGCATTGAGGCGCGCTCTAACAGCTCTGCCTTTCCTGCTCGGCGCAAAAAGGAAGCGGCCGCCCCCGCTTTGCAAACGGTGCATGCCCCTGTATAAAAATCAAAACAGGCAAGGTCGAGCGTAGCGAAGGATTCCTCTTCTGATTTTGCAAGCAAAGCAGAGTTCACAATCCGCAGGGCGGTATCAAAGCCAAGCCCCGATTTTACAAGCTTTGAAAACAGGCCGCTCGCCATCGCGGCATCCACGGCGGCCCGCCCACCCGTGCCCATCCCATCGCTGATGAGCAGAATCTGCCGGCCGCGCCCATCGCGGAAGGTTTCAAACGTATCCCCGCACAAGGCAGATTCGCCGCAGGTGCGCTGGCTGGCTCCAGTGCGCATGGTAAAAGGCGCTTTTTCGCTGCATGTGAGATAGAGTTCCCCGCTGATCATTTCCAAGCAGGGTGGATCAAAAGCCCGCCCGCAGGCCTCTTGAAACAGGGAGGGGAGTTCCTTTTGATGGAGCTTCTCTATACCCGGTTGGCCCGTAGCTTCAATATACATCCGTCCATTTGCATCAAGGCGGCATATGGTTTCCTGTATTTCCATTCCTGCCCCTTCTAACAAATCGTGGATACGCAGGGCTGTTTCATCATCGAAGAAAAGCTCTTCCCCATAATCGAGTGATAAATCTTCCAGCAAATCCGCCATCTCACCAAATTGATCCGCGATCACCGCCCGAAGTCGACCCATTCGATTTTGTGCGCCGGCGCGTGCGATATGGGCGGAAAACTCCTCCCGATACCGGTCGAGCAAGCTGGCCATCCGGATACAACGGCCGGCAAACTGTGCGGGAAGTTTGTCCGGAGACAGGGGCTCCCCTTTTTCCAGGAGCGCCCCGATGCATTGCACTGCCTCCAGGGTTTCCGTCTCTTTTTCCGCCCAGCACTGCTCCTTCATACCACACTGGCCGCAGACGGATTCCCGCACTTGGCCATGCAGCGTATGAAAACCAGGGGTGTAAAGCCTTTTTAAGCTTTCCGACACGGCATCAACCGAAGTGGAAACATAGCGCATACCGGAAGCCGCCTCGTGAAGGCGGACGGAAAGCGCACGGGAGGCATCCTGAGAGTGAATTACAGTGGAGGGATTGAGTACAGATTCTATTTTTTCGATCCATCTCGTGGGCAGGAAGACGAACAGGACGGTAGCCGCTGCCGTTTCGATCAACGTATGAACCGCCTGGGCGCTCCCTCCCTCTAAAATAACAACCACACCGTTGGCAGCGGCAAAGGCTGCCGCACATCCGAATTGCCCAAGCGGGGCGAACAATCCGGCCAGCAGGCCGCCAAAAGCATAGGACCCGGTTAGGAAACGGAATCCTTCTCCAAACCCCATGGCAACCCCTGCCACGATCCCGGCAATACTGCCCCCGGCCTCCCGGCCGCAACGCGCGCCCAGCAAAATCAGAAGTACGGCTGCAATCCTGGCCGGCGCGATCCCGCTCACATCAAAGCCCGCAAGCGCAAATAACAGGATCGCAAAGGAAGATACGATGCAAGCGGTTTCCTGGGGAGCAAGCACGCGCAGGGAGCCGAACTGGCTGAGGAGAGAAAAAGAGCGGTAGAAAAAATAGGCGGCGCCGCCAGCTAACAGAGACTCTGCGCCATAGAGGGCCGCCAACGCGGCCGTTAATCCCTCTGACATACCGAGCGCAAGCCCTGTAACCAAGCAGCAAGAAGCCGCGGTCACGCAGGAGAGTGCCTGAGACAGCGTTTCTTTTTTCACTTGCCGGAGGGCGAAACTGATTACAGACGCCGCAACCACGCTCGCTATATACCGAAGTGGCGTCGCTCCATCCGCGCCGGAAAATAAATAACCGAGGCTCGCCCCCAGCGAGGCTGCTAAAATGCCGTCTTTGGGGACGCCGGCCACCAGCGCGACCCCTAGCGGGGAAAAAGAGCCAAAAACGGCCGCCTGAGCGAGCGCAAATCCGGAAACCAACGTAAACGCCTGCCGAAGCAAAAAGCGGGCCGCGGCGGGAATTTCCCGAGGGAATGCGCGAGCAAAAGGAAGCGCCTGTCCTCTGTTTTTCATCATTGACACACCACGCTTTGCAAAAGCTGGGCCTGTCCACCCGCGGGCGGGAAAGGCTCTCCTGACATTATAGACAGGCCTTTGCAAAATTTGTGTCGGATTGCGAAGCAGAAGAACGGCGCTTTTCTGATCTTTATTATTTTTTCATGCGAAGAAAGTAGAAAAGAACCCATCACAGAGGATTCATTGTGTTATTGTGTGCTTTTGGAAGTTGCCTTATGATTTTCCGCATAGATAAACAACCGATAGTTGAGCTCTTCCGCCTTTTTGCGCAGCCAAAGCGTTTTGGGCGTTTTCACCTCGGTGCCGTCGCTTTCAAACACTTGAATCGTGCGCAAATAGGGTTCCTTCCGGCAGGCCGTGATGGTGATTTTCAGCTTTTGCGTTAAGATGGGCCGGAACCGTGCGATTTTAGAAAATCCAATCACTGTACCGCTGTAAATCTGCTTCCACCGGCTACCGGACAAAACCTCGATTGTAAAGGCCTCCACGCGCTGGGAATAGCGCGTATCCTCCTGAAGGACAATTTTATCAATCAAAGATTCCCGCTTAAAATCAAGCAGCACAGTGTAGCGCTCTGCCTGCACAAGAGGCGAATAGCAGCTTTCGTCTGGCCGCAGGCAGTTTTTGATGAAAAATCCCTCTTTCCCCTCCGGCGCAGTGATGCGCTCGAAAAGCACTTGATGAGAAAAGGCGGAGCGGAGCCTTCTGCCGAGCTCCGCGAGACGAGCGGCATCTTTTTCATGGATGAGCCCACGCTGATCCGGTGGGATGTTTAAAAGCAGCAGCGTATTCCCACCCACCGTGGAATAATAAAGATGCAGCAGATTATCAATGGAGCGCACTCTCCCATTCTCTTTTTGATGAAAAAACCAGCCTGGCCGGATGGAAACGTCTGCCTCGGCGGGGTACCAGATCAGCTCATCGTGCCCTTCCAGCGCCCTGCGGCTTCCAAGATCGCTATAGGCGATATCAGCCCCTTTTTTGCGGAAGGCAGGATCATCCGCCTGCTGAGAATTATTTTCGATCGTCTGAATATCGTATGCAAAACGCGGCACCACATTCCACTCAGAGCGCCGGGTAATTCCGCTTTCGTTTCCAATCCAGCGCACATCCGGCCCGCAGTTGGATATGATACAACCCGGTTGTAAGCGTCGAATGGTTTCATAATAGCGGTCAAAATCATATGCCTGCTTCGGCTTTCCATCAAGATAGGTACCGCATGCGCCGTCGAGCCATACAGTGAAGATCTCACCATACTGTGTTAAAAGTTCCGTAAGCTGCCCCACGTAAAACTCATCATATGCAGGCGTTCCATAACGCTCATCGTGCCGATCCCATGGGGAGAGGTAAATGCCGAATTTCAGCCCATATTTTGCACAGGAGCGAGAAAGCTCCCCCACAATATCGCCCTTTCCATTCCTGTAAGGGCTTAAAGCCACGGTGTAATTTGTAAGCTTGCTCGGCCAAAGGCAAAAGCCATCGTGGTGCTTGGCGGTCAAAATCGCACCGCGCATACCTGCGTTGCGCAGCGCACGCACCCATTGATCCGTATCCAACTGCGTCGGGCAAAAAAGGGATGGGCTTGCCTTGCCGTCACTCCATTCCTTATCCAAAAAGGTATTCATTCCGAAATGGAGAAACGCGTAAAACCCAAGCGACTGAATCTCCAATTGGCGGGTGCTGGGTGTGATTGAGGTGTAAAAATCGAGCCGGTTCATTCAAAAATTCCTCCCCGCATATAGCCTAAAAGGCCATTATGATTGGCTATTGCACCATGCGCATAAAACCTTCCTCTGTGAAAAATGGCGATGCCGCTTTGCGGCAGGAGGCGTTTCGCGCCGACAACCATTTTTCCAATGCTTCAAAGTACAGTTTACAAGGGACTACACAGGGTAACGGTCTGACGGGGGGTGCCTGCCGCCCGTCAGATTTTCCATGTGATGTTCAAGCTGTCGCTTGTAGCGGCTACGGTGATAATCATCAAATCCACCACCCGCCGTTTGTCGTCAAAGGATACATTCTCCCATGTGTCGAGGTAGCCGGAAATCTGGCTGACCTGTTCCGGGCTGGTGACTTCCACCGTCAACTCTGCTATCTGATTCACAAGTTCCTGCTTGCGCCCGTCCAGTTCCTCTATCTTCACATTCACATAGGAGACAGGACATTGTTTGCGCCCGTCAGACTGTCCACCAGCTTTTCAATCTCGCTGTCCACATGGGCAAGCTCCACTTGCAGGGCGGCAATTTTCGGGTTTGCCTTTGCCGCTTTCTTTCTGCCAGTCAGCGTCTTGTAGCTTGCCAGCTTTTTGACCATCTGCTGATAAACAACTGTTTCCAGTTCTCCCGTGATGATTTTCCCACACCCCGGACAACTCATGTTATCCAGACATTTCGTACAGCGGAGGGATTGCTTGCCGGAGGGATTGAAGATACTCATAAGAGCATAGCCGCAGTTCCCGCACTTGATTTTCCCTGCCAGCCATGTGTGGGTGGCTTTCCGGGCGGACTGGATTTTCATGTTGTTCATCAGTTTCTTGCGGCACGCCAGCCAGATGTCAGAGGGGACAATGCCCTCATGGGGAGCCAGCACCAGCATTTGGTCTTTCAAGTCGTTTTTCTTGCTGGGCTTCACATCCCGCCCCTGATACAGATAACAGCCGTTTGTCCCCGTAAAGTCGGCGGCGTCATTGACGATAACCGTACCCTGGCTTTTGAAAAATTCGTACACATCCAAGTCCGCCTGCACATAGACGGGATTGCGTAACATCTGCGCCAGTGTGGGGCGTATCAGTTCCTTGCCGTAGAACAAAATCCCCTGTTCGGCAAAGTACCGGGTAATGTCCCCGTAAGAGGTTGTGGGCTGGGCGTACATCTCAAATATCAGCCGGATATTGGCCGCTTCGTCCGGGTTTACCACCAGCTTCTTTGTGTTGATACCGTCCATTTTGATAGGCTCGGTGTGGAAGCCGTAAGGGGCTTTCCCGCCCATCTTGAAGCCCCGCTGACTGCGGGAGTAGTAAGCGTCTGTCACCCGCTTCTGTATCGTTTCCCGTTCAAGCTGGGCGAACACGATACAGATATTCAGCATAGCCCGCCCCATCGGGGTGGAGGTATCAAACTTCTCCGTAGAGGACACAAACTCCACATCGTACTGCTGGAACAGTTCCATCATGTTGGCAAAGTCCAGAATGGAACGGCTGATACGGTCAAGTTTGTAAACAATGACCTTTGCAATCAAGCCCCGCTTAATATCCCGCACCAGTTCCTGAAACTTCGGGCGGTCTGTGTTCTTGCCGCTGTACCCTTTGTCTGTGTATTCCTTACAGTTCCCGCCTTTCAATTCGTATTTGCAAAACTCAATCTGGCTTTCAATGGAAATGCTGTCCTTTTTGTCTACCGATTGCCTTGCATAGATTGCGTCTATTCTGTTGTTCATTTGTCGCTTCTTTTCTCAAACAACGCCTTGCGGCTTATGTTAAAAGAAACGGAGCTGCTGACCGTTCTATTATACCGTCAGCAGCCCCGCAAATCAACGGTGGCTTCGGAAAATCTTACGCCCCGGCTTCCTCGCTCTGCCGCTTATCGGCGTACTTGTGGAACACCTCATAAAGCTGCTGCTCCAGCTCCCGGCGTTTCGCCGCTTCCTGCTCCGGCGTGAACACCGGGGAGAGGTTTTCCAGCGTGATTTCCTTTCCCTGAAAAGTTACGACCTCTGTTTCCTTTTTGTATCTGATACTTATAAAATCACCTTTCCTTTCCATAGTGCCGACCCCGTTTCAGTTCCGCCAGCACCTCCGGCAAGATACGGTCAACCAGCCGTTGAAGGTTCTGCAATTCGCTTTCCAGCTTTGCCCGTTCCATGCGGTCTTTCATCTTGCCGCTTTCGCTGGCTCTAGCTCTCGCTTCCAGCTTTTGATTTTCTTCTAGCAGGTCATTGATTGTGACCTTGTATTTCTTCAACTGCCCGGAGAAATTCTCCATCTGCGGAAATCACTTTTTCAGCATAGCGAGGGCTTCCTCTTTCTTCTTTTCGGCGTTCAGCGGGGTAATGCCGTCCAGCGTAGCTTCAATGGCTCTTGCCTATTTGGAGAGATTGACCGCCTGCTTGAAAAGCCGGGTGGGGATATGCTTCCTGCCTGTCTTGCTGGCACTCTCCCCACGCTCCAAATCCGGGTATTTTTCTACCATGTAGGCATGAAAATCGTCCTGCCACTTCGTCAAATTCGCCCGGTTGCCGATAATCTCCTTAGCGCACAGGCGGTTGTCTTTCGTCAGCGGAACAAAGGTTAAATGCTCCTTTCCCCATTCCTTTCCTATCCGGGACTTTTCCACAGGAAAATCCCGCCGGAAATATCTTTGATAGGATTGGAATGGATAAGATATAAATAAATCGTTTTAATCTCTGTATTTCTATATACCGTCCGTTTTTCGTACTTTTCAAGGGCGATTTCCGTACTTCATGGGTACGGTTTTCAGCCCTCCGGCGTTCCAAAACCGGATTTTTTGAAGTCGGCGTTTGATACCGCTTCATAGGATTTGGGGTAAATACAGTTGGGTTTTCCACAGCCCTGCTTCTTAATGTCAATCAACTCCGCATACTGTAACTCCCGCAGGGTGTTGACCGCTTTCTGCCGCCCACAGTGGAGCAAGCCCACCACCTCACAGATGGGATAGTACAGGTAAAGGAAACCGTCCGGTCTGCGCCCCAACGGCGGCAAATCTTTGTATAAGCTATTTTTCATGCGTTCCTCCGTTTTCTTTTGCCGTTCTCCCCGAAAGGCTCCCTGTGTTGGCACGCTCCTCGCACTTCGGGACAATTTGTCCCTTAGCTGGCTCGCTGCGGTGCTTTCCCCGCCGGTCATATTTCTTTTGGACGGTCATTCTGTTTTCAAGGTGCGGCTCATCGATGAACTAAGATAAGTCTACACGAAAAAAATGCAATCCCCGGAATTTTGCGAGAATTGCATTTTTGCAATCATTCTGTATAATGGAAGTATGCGGAGGAGGTGCGTATCTATGGCTTTACCCGGAACACCCGGACAGCGGATTTCCGATTTATGTAACGGGAACCACATCACACAAAAGGAACTTGCGGAAAAAATAGGCGTTTCCGCTTCCCAGTTAAGCCGGATCGTCAGCGGCGAAACAAGAACGGTCAGCAGCGATATTCTCATAGGTGTGGCAAAGGAATTTAAGGTATCTACGGACTACCTACTGGGCTTGTCTACCGTGAGCGTCCGTAAAAGCTACGATATTTCTGAATTAGGTTTGTCCGCGGGAGCCGTGAGGGGGCTTGTGACGGGTGCTGTCGATGTGCAAATCCTCAATCGCTTGTTGGAACACAGGAATTTTCCGAAGCTGATAGATTTGATACGGATTTATTTTCAGGACACGGCGGCAAAGGGGATAACGGCACGAAACCAGCTTATTGAAATAACTACGGCTTCGCTGTCCGATTTAATGAAAGACCGCCCGGAGTACCGGACAAAAGCAAGACAGGATATACAGTTTATGAACGCACAGAAGACAGGCGAACATGAAGCGGAAATTGAAAAAATCAAAAATGTGTTCCTTTCTATCCTGCGGGACATTAAGAATGATATAGACAGCGGAGAACAGCCGGGATAAACTGTCACCTCTGCTATGCTTCAAAACATCCAAAACGCCGCACAGGAGCAGCAACAGGAGCTTCATACCCTTGATGATATGACCGCGTTGGTTACGGAAGATTGGAAAGGTCATGCCACTGGACGAGGAAACAATCGAACAATTCCAGCAGTTGATGAAGAAAATGATTGAACAGGCTGGAAAGCAGTGAGCGGCAAGAAATAGCCAACCGGGATTTGGAGGATTGATTGTGAATAAAGAATGGTCAGAACTTAACAAAGCAATGCAAACCAAAATTAGGAAGAATGATACCTATGAAGCGGGTATCGATACATTATTTGAACTGCGGAACCGGTTAATGAAAATCTTAACCGTATTCTATAGCGAATTAAATAGAGAAGAATTTAATGCAATCCCTTTTTTAAATGCAGACGGTTATCATAGCAAAACCATTGCATATTCAATCTGGCATATATTTCGTATCGAAGATATAGTTGCGCATATCTTGATAAACGAAGACGAACAGGTGTTTTACACAGGGAATTATCAGGAGCGAATCAATTCGCCCATAATAACAACAGGAAATGAACTTGTAAAACAGCAGATTGCAGATTTTTCAATACAGCTTAATTTGAAAGAGCTTTATTCATACATTTTTGAGGTAAAAGTAAGTACTGAAAAGATAATCAAAAGTCTGTCTTATGTCGAATTGAAAAAGAAAGTATCAGAAGAAAGGAAAGAATACTTAAAATCGTTAAATGTCGTAAGCAATAATGAAAACGCAATTTGGTTAATTGATTATTGGTGCAATAAAGATATACGAGGACTGATCCAAATGCCGTTTTCAAGACATTGGATTATGCACATAGAAGCCTGTTTACGCATTAGGAATAAAATACATTTATAAATCTCCGGATTGTAGGTAACCGAAAATGAAAGAAAATATTGTAGCTAAGCTGACACCAAAAGATGATAAATATGCCTGCTCTTTTGCCGATAAAATTATATCGGAAAGTCAGGAAACAGATGAATGGTACGAATATTTTGATGACTTTGCTTCTTTGCTCAGCCATCCAAAATCATTCGTCAGAAACCAAGCATTGTATATTCTTGCGTCAAATGCTCAGTGGGACGAAAAAAATCGCTTTGATTTTATTTTTTCTGATTTTCTTGCTCATGTAACAGACGAAAAATCGATTACAGCCAGACAGTGCATAAAGTCTCTTGCACAGGGAGGCGCTGCAACACCACAGTATATTTCAAGAATATTGTCTTGTTTGTAAGGCGCTGATTTATCAAAGTACAAGGACAGTATGCGCCCTCTGATTGAAAAGGATATAGCAAAAACTGAAAAGACATTAAAAACTCTCCAATCAGGGAGTTGTGGAGGTACATGATGAATACGATGTTAGTTGTAACGGATATGGATAAAACCGTTGAATTTTATAAAAGCGTTTTAGGGCTTGAGGTAGTCATGGACTTTGGCGCAAACAAGACCTTGACGGGCGGTTTAGCCTTGCAGACGCTGGAAACATACAAGGAATTTATTGGTACAAGTGATATTTCTTTCGGCGGCAATAATTTTGAACTTTATTTTGAAGAAGATAATTTTGATAAATTTACGAATAACCTCCGAAAGTGTGATGTTCAATATATTCACCCGGTTAAGGAACATTCGTGGGGACAGCGTGTGGTTCGCTTCTATGACCCGGACAGGCATATTATCGAAGTGGGCGAAAATATGAAAGTGGTTTGCAAAAGATTTATAGACAGCGGAATGACGCCGGAACAGACAGCAGAGCGCATGGACGTACCTGTGGAATATGTAAATGAGTGTATGCAGTAGAGGAAGTAGCTGAAATGTAATTACGGGAAACCGAACAGAGCAAAATTAGAATTTGTGGAGCTGATACTTATGAAAGGATTTGAACGGAAAAATCAATTATTTTCTCTTTGTGGATTAAATTGCGGGCTGTGTCCTATGCTTTTAGGAAATTACTGCGGCGGCTGCGGCAATGGTAATCAATCATGCAAGATAGCGAAATGCAGTCTTGCACATGGAGAGATAGAATACTGCTATGAGTGCAAACAATATCCATGCGAAAAATATCAACACATTGATAAATATGACTCTTTTATCACGCATAGGCGGCGAAATGCAGATTTAGAAAGAGCGCAGAGCATGGGCATTGAGCAATATAATGCTGAACAGCAGGAAAAAATACAAATTCTTTCCCACTTACTTTCTAACTATAATGACGGGCGCAGGAAAAACTTCTTTTGCGTAGCAGTCAATTTATTGGAACTTTCTGAGTTGCAAGAAGCACTAAAGCAAATACAATCAAATGACGAATTGTCTGCACTACCATTTAAGGCACAATGTTCGTATGTGGTAGAGGTGCTTCAAAAGATTGCCGACAAAAAAAATATAGAATTGAAACTTATCAAGAAAAAATAGTACATTCCTTGTTTGCCGTGAAGATAGCAAAGCCAGCCGAGCCAGTCAACGGCAAGATGAACGACGCATTTCATGCGCCGCCGTTGACAGTCCCGCCCGCCTTTGCTGATAGGCAATCAAGGCGGGAAAGCCTTAAAATGGATTCCCCCCATTTCAATTTTGAGAGGAAAATCCGTCTGCTTTTTCGGGAGTGTGGCTATCCGTTTGGGACACTTTGTCCCATAGTTCGGCGTGGGACGAGAGACGGGGCTTCATATACGCCCTGTCTTCCTGCCGCTTCAAATGCCCTTGCTTTCCCCGACGGCAACGGCATTTTTACGGCAACGCCGACAGAGCGTATAACACACTACACTTTGCAAGCAAAGTCGTGTGCCAAGGGGCAAGCCCCTTTGGAAACCTCGAACAACAAAACAGGCTGAATATCTCGCACTTCCCCGGTGCTTGATACTCAGCCTTTATTTGTTGTCAGCAGCCCGTTTCACGGTCTGCGTGTAGTTCCTTGTAAACTGACCTAAACTCTGTTTGAAGCTATTTTATCACGCCGGAGGTCTCTGGGCAACGAGATATTTTTATTTTTACAAAAGCTTTGCCTTTGGGCCAAACTCGGGTAAAATAGAGGCAGGATTGAAAAAGGAGGCGTTTCAATGCAATTTACGTTTGCACACAATAACCTGAATGTGCGAAATCTTAAAGAGTCGATTGCCTTTTATGAGCAGGCGCTGGGGCTCCGGGAAACGAAGCGGATCGAGGCGACGGATGGAAGCTTCCTCATCGTGTTTTTGGGCGACGGGCGCTCGGTTCACAAACTGGAGCTCACCTGGCTGCGGGATCGCAAGGAAAAATATAACCTTGGCGATAATGAATTTCATCTCGCATTTGAAACGGACGATATGGATACAGCCCTGCAACGCCATAGGGAGATGGGCTGCATCTGCTTTGAAAACCCGGAGATGGGAATCTACTTTATCACCGATCCGGACGGCTATTGGATTGAGATTATTCCAGTTGAATCGTAAGGGATGTCCACAAAATACAACTGGTTATAAAGCATCGAAAAGAAAGCGGCCCGGTGGTTTCCGGGCCGCTTTGCTTCAATTAAATTCTGTCAGCGTCCTGCATTGCTGATGTCATTTCCAGCCTCGCTGGCCATGTTGTGCAGAGTTTCGCTTAATTCCGTCAGGCCGTTTTGCACCTTACTGCCAGCCTCACTAAGCTTTTCGCTGGCCTTCGTGGCGCCTTCCGCCAAATGGCTGCTGGCATTCTCCAGAATATTGGCGGAGCTTTCAGCCGCAGCAGGAGTACGGGAAGATTCCGTGATCTTTCCATCATCCTTATCTCCGCAGCCGCCCAAAAACACGCTACAGGTCAACGTTAGCCCGAGAAGAACTGCAATTACCTTTTTCATGCATGAAAGACTCCTTTTTATGAAATGCTTTCCTCCCAATTGCCCCGGTATGCCGCCGGTGCAGATGGGATACAGGCGATAGGGTGCCCGAGATTTGTCAGTTTATACGCGCAGGCCCTCAATTAACGGGTCAGCATGCCGCCATCTGCGTAGAGAAGCTGGAGAATATTCGCCTCATTTCCTGTTTTAGCATCGATATAAACGAGAATTTCATCCTCTTTCTGCCCTTTACAGCGAAACTCATAGCAATAGATCTCGCCGCCCGCATCTGTGGGGATAAAAGCAAGCCGAGAGGAAAGCACGGTGAGCTTCGGGCTTAGGCGTTGCTGAGCCTGACCCTTGGTGACCTTTGGCGTGGGGATCGTCCTATCTTTATGGTTCATCAGGTAGCCGCGTGCGTCAATGGACACGATTTCACCATTATCCAGAGCAACGCCAACCTTGATCAAATCTGTATAGCAGATTGCATCCCCCTCCATTTGGGCAAAATTGACTACGCATATGCCGTCATTGAGCGCATAATAGCTATCCTTCATGTTTTCATAGCCCATCTCTTTTAAAAAGGCGGAGGCGCGGGAGATCGCATCTGTGGCATTTAGCGTCGCCTCATCTGCAAATCGGGAATTGAGCATATAGCAAAGGTAGCCGCCCGCCTTGGTAATGCTAATGCTCATCGTGTCATAAAAAAAGCCGTAGGAGGCCATATTGCCATCCTCATCCGAATCCTCCTGTAGGTTGTTAGCGGCAATCCCGCTGAATTTAGAGGCGATCTGGGCCGCTTCCTCACGGGTAATATTGCCCTTTCCATGAAGCATGGCGGGATTTTTTTGATTGATATGGTCAGAGAAGGGGCCGTCATAAATCAGCGTTGGATAATCTGCCAGCGCCTGCTCCGTATCGGCAAAGCTTTTGCTCAGTGAGAGCGCCTGCACACCCTCTCCGCCCTCAGAAAGCGCCGCGCGCGCCTGCTCCAGCTCAAGCGTGCCGTTATCGAGATGCATGCTGACGGTTGCAAGCTGACCGCACAGGGAACGGGAGAGTGCCAACAGCTTTTCGAGCGTTTCCCGCTCGCTGTCTGAGATGGTTCCGCCCTCCGCTACCTTGCGGTTGAGTGCCATCGCATATTCGCCCACCTGAGAGAGGAACCGGTAGGTATTATCCATCTGCAAATCGGAGGTAGGCAGCTGGCTGAGGCTGCTTTTCGCGCCTGTTGCTTCCCGCCATAGGGAAGAAGAGAGCTTTGCGAGCATTGGCGGCGTGTTGGTATAGATCACCTTATTTAAATCGCTTTCAATATGATCCATATATTCCCCGAGCTCCAAAATAGCCCGCTGCTGCGTTTCCTCATAGGCTGTTTTATAATGCCGGGTCTGCGCCGCGCCAATGGAAGCCGTTGCAACCAAAACGACAAATAGCGCAGTTAGGTAGCTTGCCAGGCGAATCCTGCCGCGGCGTGAATGCGTTTGATACATTTGGGAACCAACCCTTTCCGGAATAAAGTGAAAACATCTTTTCGATTGTCCTTATTTTTCACGGAAACGGCTAGAATATTCCTGCCCTTGCTGCACTGTGCCCAAACGCTGAGAAAACAGCACAAATATTACAAGATGAAAACAGTATTTTCCATTTATAAAGTATACAAAGGATAGCCTCTGTGCTATAATAATGCATACCAAACCTATTTGAAATGCCCCTGATATGGGCTTTTCGCCGTTTGGAACCATCAAACGCGGCCTAAGGCGGGGGCCAAAAGAAGGCTGCGGGAGCAATTGAAAAGAAGCAATAGATTGGGAAAGGGGCGCTGGACGATGGCGGACAACTTGTATTATTGGGAAAATCCCGCAATTATTAAGGAGAATAAAGAGGACGCGCATGTGATTGCACTGCCTTACGATAGCTTTGAAGAGGCGCTGAGGCGTGGTGAATCCCCCTATCAAAAAAAGCTGAACGGCAAGTGGCGTTTTTATTGGCAGATGGGTGTGGAAGGGCTTCCAGAGCAGTTTCAGGCTGAAAATTTTGACGACAGCGGCTGGAATGAAATCGAGGTACCCGGCGTATGGCAGTTGCAAGGTTATGGAAAGCCTATTTACCTCTCCTCCAGCTATCCGGATGCGATTGAAACGGCAAAGGATAAAATCCCCGCGATCAATCATGCCAAAAATGAGGTTGGCATTTACCGCAGGACCTTTACCGTTCCCGCTGAATGGAAGGGCAAGCAGATTTTCATTCATTTCGGGGCGGTAAAGTCCGCGTTTTTCCTTTATATCAATGGCAAGCGCGTCGGCTATTCACAGGGCTCCATGACGCCCGCGGAATTCCGAATTACGGATGCGATTCACGCGGGGGAGAACTCTATCACAGCAGAGGTATACCGTTATTCAGACGGCACCTATCTCGAAGATCAGGATATGTGGTTTCTCAGCGGTATTTACCGCGATGTTTACCTCTATGCTGAAAACGATATTTATCTGCGCGATTTTTATGCGCGGGCAGAGCTGGATGAAGCTTGTCAGGACGCAACGCTAAGCGTTTGGACAGGTGTGGCCAATTGGGGCAAAGAGACTGTGGAAGACATTGTGCTGGATGCAGCTCTAGTAGGCGGCACGAAGCTTTCTTTTGAGCCGTTGGAGTTGGTGGCGCTGCCGGGCAATACACGCAGCTTTTTCACGGCTGACATTGAGAAGCCGCTGCAATGGTCTGCGGAAGCACCCAACCTTTATACGTTAGTGCTTACGCTGCGCAAGGGTGATCAGGTGCTTTCCTGTAAAAGCGTTCGGATCGGCTTTAAACGCATCGAGATCAAAGGCGAGCAGCTTTTGGTGAATGGCAGCCCCGTGCTGCTCAAGGGTGTTAACCGCCACGATTTTGATCCGGATCACGGCTGGGCTGTTCCGCGTGAGCGGTATTATGAGGATTTAAACCTTATGAAGCAGGCGAACATCAACGCCATTCGTACCAGCCATTACCCGGACGATCCGTTTTTCTATGAACTTTGTGATGAATACGGATTTTATGTGATGGATGAATGCGATATGGAAACGCATGGTGTGCGCCGCAAGGATGTTCCGGGCAGCAACCCGATGTGGACGCAGGCCGTCGTGGACCGTGCACGCCGCATGGTCATCCGCGATCGCAACCATGCTTGCGTATGCATTTGGTCGCTTGGCAACGAGGCTGGAGACGGAGAAAATTTCAAATATATGAAGCAGGCGATCCTCTACCATGACGATTCTCGCCCGGTGCATTACGAAGGGGATTTCGACCTGACAACATCTGATTTTATCAGCCGGATGTATCCAAATGGCGAGATGATGGAGAAACTCGGCACACGCCAGCCAATTACCGTATCGATGTTTGAAAATATTGCGAACTCCCTTGCCGCGGATAATAAGCCGATCACAGCGGAGATGTACCGAGGAAAACCCGTTGTATTGTGCGAATTTGCGCATGCAATGGAGAATAGCTTGGGCAACTTCCAAGAATTTATGGATGCCTTTGAAAAATATGATAACCTTTGCGGTGGATTTATCTGGGACTTCGTTGATCAAGCGATCCACAAAAAGGAGAACGGCGTAGATAAATGGCTTTATGGCGGCGATTTTGACGAAGGCGCTACGAGCGGGTATTTCTGTGCCAACGGAATTATTGCGGCAGACAGAACGCCCCACCCCTCCTATTATGAAGTAAAAAAGGTTTATCAGCCAATCCATACGGAGGAGCAGAACCTGCTCAGCGGCAAAATCAGGGTGTTGAACAAATTCCTCTTCACCGACCTAAGCGGGTTTTCCTTGGTTTGGACGATACAGGCGGCGGGCAAAACGATTCAGGAAGGGCGAATTAACGAGCTTCACATTCAGCCTGGCGCCTCAGCCGAGCTTGCGCTGCCCTATGATTTAACGGATCTGCCGGCGGCGGAATGCGTTTTAACAGTGTCCTTTATCACAAAAGAGGATACCCCTTGGGCAAAGGCTGGATTTGAAACCGCCTGGGATCAATTTATTTTGAAAAAAGAGGTGGATGCGCGCTCGGTTTGCCAGGGCCCGGCCATTAAATTCAAGCGCAGTGGAAGGTTTATTTATATCAGCGGCGGCCGCTTTAACGTTGTGTTTGAGGACGGCGTGATGACGACGCTCTCCTATGACGGCAAACCATATCTGGTGCAGGGGGGAGGCTTGCGTCCAAACTTCTTCCGCGCGTTGACGGATAATGATATCGGCACCTTTAATTTTGCTCCGCAATTTGCGCCGATAAATCCTTCCAATCAGTGGAAGCTTGCTAATAAATCGCTGCGGACACGCAGCGTAACGGTGACGCAGGGCGTAGGCAATGAGGCCGTTGTCAATGTAAAATGGTTTACGCCCTTTACTCGAAAGGTGGAAACGCAGTATCGTTTCCTGCCGGACGGCACGATCGTGGTGCAGCACACGGCCTCCTCGCTTGCGCTGAACCTGTTGCGGGTGGGCTTACGCATGACTTTACCTACTGGGCTGGATCAGGTGAGCTGGTATGGCCGCGGCTTCCAGGAAACGTATTGCGATCGAAAGACCGGCGCGAAAATTGGGCGGTATGAGGCAAAGGTTGCCGAATTGGAAACGCCCTATATGCGCCCGCAGGAAAACGGCAACCGCGTGGATGTGCGGAGCGTGGAAATCCGCAGGGAGGACGGCTCTGGCCTTTGCTTTAAGGCGCTGGCAGGCTCGGTGTTCGAATTCAGTGCGCACCATTACAGCTTGGAAGCGCTGGAGAAGGCGCGCCACCAGCACGAGCTGGTGCGGGAGGGGAATACCTACCTATATCTGGACGCACGCCAGTGCGGGGTCGGCGGCGATATGCCCGGTATGGCATGCCTGCGCGAGCCCTATATTCTGCATGGCAGCATGCCCTATAGCTTCCGTTTTACCATTTCTCCACTAAATACGAAGTGAGTCGGCATAAAATTGTAACTAATTTTTAAACTCTCCATAAGAAATGTTGAGCGCCCGCACCCGACATGCTACAATAGCGTCAAACAGATCGTAAAGTTTCAAAGCATGAAACTTGGGATGCATTCAAAAAATGCTTGTCGGCGCGAAACGCCACCTGCCTCAGAGCGGTAATTGTATTTTGGGAATCGCAGGAAGGCATGGTAAATAGCAGTAGAGAGAGAGGAATCGAGAAGCAATGGCCACGGAACGCAAACGGGATAAATTCGATGCGATGCGGGAGGATGCAATTGAGCGGATTTTAACTGCTTCTACACAATTGTTTTCCGATTACGGCTATGCAGCCACCACAATTCAGATGATCGCCGACCGCGCCAAGGTGGTTCCCAGCGGGATTTATCACTATTACGCCGGCAAGTCAGATTTACTGAAAGCGGTGGTGGACCGCCTAGTTCAGAAGGTAGAAACCCTCCTTACAGACTCCGGGATCATTTTCGTTGAAAAAGCTCAGATTATCGATTTTTTGGATTTTTGTATCCAGGCGCTCAAGGAGAATATGGCGGATGTCAGATTGCTGGTCATGTTGATCCTGCAAAAGGATATGCCGTCCGACTGTTCGGAAAAGCTGCTGGGGATTGCTCAATTTGTCTGGCGGAAATTGCCTCAATTTGAAATGGATGAAGCGAGCCGCTATGAGTGCCTGCTTCTGATTGAGGATTTGTTTGCTGCGGCAACGCTCTTTGCCGCATCGAGGGATGAGGCTATTTTTAACCGGCAGACAGCTGAAATACGTGCCAATTTTCTGAAGATTTTTTCACGTGATACCGTTTCCAATGAGCCGATGCTTTTATCGGATACGCCGGATGCACGTTGAAGCCTATCACTATTTTCCCTAAAAAATGTAAAAAAGGGACTGTTGCAAGATGAAATATTTTGCAACAGTCCCTTTTTAACGAGAATATGGTCGCTTTCGTCTCCACTCAAATAGATATTGCTGCGCAATCCCTTCATAGCCCTGTATGCAGGCGGGCAACCCCTGTGGATAACATTCCGCCATCACCCGCTTCATCCACACGTCTATGGGAAACGCATCCATCCGGCCGCATCCATAGAGCAGGGCGCATTCCGCAACTTTCGGCCCCACACCCCGAATCTTTTGCAGGGAGGCTCGAGCCTCCTCCAGCGGCAAGATAGAAAGCGCTTCGAGGCTAACCTCTCCTGTGGCAATTTTCTTCGCTGCATCCAATAAATAACCTGCCCGGAATCCAGCCCGCAGGGGGGCAAGAGCTGAAATATCCAGCACCGCAAGCCGTTCCGGAGACGGAAAGGCAAAGTCTCCACTGCCCAAAGGCTCGCCAAAGGATTCGCATAACCGCCCAATGATCCCCTTGATGCGGGGAATATGGTTGTTTTGAGAGATGATAAACGAGCAGATTGCTTCCCACGGCTCCTGATGCAAAATTCGGATCCCCGGGCAGGCATCAAGCGCTTGACGCATCACAGCATCTGCACGGAAACGCTCGCATAAGGCGCTGTAATCCCGCTTGAGATCAAAATAAGAAAACCAGATTTGATCGAACACTTCCTGGCTACAGGAGAAGAAAATCTGTTCTCCCTCTTGCCAGATGGTCAAAGGCCAGCCAAACGCAACACCGTGAAAGGCGCCGTTTTCCAGACGGCTCCAACGGAATGCCTGGCCACAATCCAATGTGCGGGCGAGATCAAACTGGGGAATTTGAATACACAAAGGCTCCAAAGCGACAGGCATCAGCACTCCTCCTTTCAAACAAGGGGAAATAGACTCCGATTTTTTAATATCCTGTTATGAAAAAACCGCCGGGAACAATCATCCGGCGGTTTTCATCCCTTTTTTAGCGGTAGAGCGGATATTTCTCGCAAATCGCATTCACGCGGGCACGAATTTCATCTGCCTTCGCGTCAAACTCAGTTGCAGCAAGCTTGATGCAATCTGCAATCGTATCCATATCCTCCTCCTGAAGGCCCCTTGTGGTAGCCGCCGCTGTGCCAAGGCGCAGGCCGCTTGTCACGAAAGGCTTCTCAGGATCGTTGGGAATCGCATTTTTATTGGCGGTGATATACACATCGTCCAAGCGGTGCTCCAGCTCTTTGCCGGTTACATGCAGGGATCGAAGGTCAACGAGCATGAGGTGGTTATCCGTGCCGCCGGAGACCAGATCAACTCCGCGGGAAAGCAGCCCGTTTGCGAGCGCTTTTGCATTATTAAGGATTGCCTGCTGATAGGCCTTGAATTCCGGCTTGAGCGCTTCGCCGAAACAAACAGCTTTTGCCGCGATAGTATGCATCAGCGGGCCTCCCTGCGTGCCGGGGAAAATGGCCTTATTAATCGCCGGGCCAAACTCCTCCTTTGAGAGAATCATTCCTCCACGCGGGCCGCGCAGGGTTTTGTGTGTTGTCGTCGTAACAACATCGGCATAAGGCACAGGTGAAGGATGCAGCCCTGCTGCCACAAGCCCCGCAATGTGCGCCATATCAACCATCAGGTAAGCGCCCACGCTCTTAGCAATTTGACCAATGCGCTCAAAATCAATGATGCGCGGGTAAGCAGACGCACCGGCGACAATCAGCTTTGGCTTTACTTTTAACGCCTCTTCTGCAAAGGCATCGTAATCAATATAGCCATCCTCATTCACACCATAGGGAACAAAGTTGAAATATTTGCCGGACATATTTACAGGAGAGCCGTGCGTTAAATGGCCCCCGTGCGCTAAATTCATGCCCATGACGGTATCGCCAGGGTTAATCAAAGCAAAATAAACCGCCATATTCGCCTGTGCGCCGGAGTGGGGCTGGACGTTGACGCAATCTGCACCAAACAGCTCTTTTGCGCGCTGAATCGCAATATTTTCAACAATATCAACATATTGGCAACCACCATAATAGCGCTTGCCCGGATATCCCTCTGCATATTTGTTGGTCAGCACACTGCCCATCGCGGCCATCACAGCAGGGGAAACAAAATTTTCAGAGGCGATCAGCTCAATGTTGCGCTGCTGGCGGCCAAGCTCTTTCTGCATCGCCTCGCCAACTTCCGGATCAAAGCGGGAAACAAAGCCGATGGTATCTAGAATCTCATTGTACATAGCGCGTAACGTCCTTCCTTTCACTCGTTCAGATCAAAAAACAATATCGTAATAATTACATACCCAAAGAGATTCTCCCTGCGGCAGGAGAAGCTTCACGCCGACAGGCATTTTTCAATGCCTCCAAGCTTTAAAGAATTTTAAGATCTGTTGGAGACTATCATACCATAGATAAATTTAGAATTCAATGAAAAGATGCACAGGAAGGGGGCACTGCCTCTGCCATAGAACACGTCCAGGAGGAGACGCATCCCCTCTTGTTTAAATCAGGACAATAAGAAGCAAGTGCACGGGATAAAAAAAATAAAAAAACCATTTACCGATTGCTCCCTTTAAAAAACGCCCCTTTTCCCCATTATAAAACAAAATAAGAACGAGTGCCAAGAAAACTCCCAGCATATATAAACATGAAAACAGGCTGGGAGCAAAGCCACGCCCTTGCCCCAGCGCTGTAAGAAAATTTGAGCAGAAATAGAAAACCGACACAGCGGAGAAGGCGGTCGCCATCTTCCTCCGATCCTCCCGAAAGATCCATAAAGCGAGGGTGTAGAGCACTGCCGTGATGCCCCAGTCGCACCACCAGGTGGCCATGATACAGCCGAAAACCGCAACCCAACGGGATATTATATTTTGAATGTTATCATAAAACAAAATGCCTAAAAAGCAAAAAAACAACGTGAACATCACATTGAACTCTAAATTATACCAGTGGATTCCTTGAAACATGGTATATGGGAGCTGTGAAAGCAGAGCAAACAAAAGCATCCGCAGGCCGTATCTTTTTTTGCTGCGCGTATAAAAATAGCCTTCTGTAAGAAACAGGCACATGATTGGTAGCGTAATGCGGCCAAGCACATGGAAAACCTGCGCCTTCAGGTTTATAAACGGATAAAAACGCCAACCGATATGATCAATCAGCATTGCCGCAGCAGCTATAATTTTCAATGTATCTCGATTGAGGATCTGCAAACTTTGGTTTTTATCCATCATGCGCTTCCCCGTTTTAACCTTTTCTGCTTTTGATCTTCTCCCAATATGCCTTTGCAGCCTGTTCTGTTTTATTTTCCCCATATTCATAGTAGCGGGTTCCATTCAGCGCGTCGGGCAAATACTGCTGCGGGAGCCAATGGTTTGGATATTCGTGGGGGTATTCATAGAACTGGCCCTTATTTGGATTATCCGCGCCGTCGTAATGCACGTTTTGCAGCGTGCGGGGGATCGGGCCGCTTTTGCCGCGCTGCACGTCATCCATCGCGCGGTTGATGCCGTCATAGGCGCTGTTGGATTTCGGCGCCGTCGCCACAAGCACAACCGCATCCGCCAAGGGAATCCGCGCTTCCGGTAGGCCGACCTGTAAGGCCGCGTCCACCGCTGCCTTGACAATTGGAATAATCATTGGGTAGGCAAGGCCCACATCCTCACAGGCGCACACCATTAGCCTTCGCGTGGCGCTGGGCAAATCACCCGCCTCCAGCAGGCGCGCCAGATAATGCAGCGCCGCATCCGGATCGGAGCCGCGCATGGATTTTTGAAAGGCAGAGAGGATATCGTAGTGCTCATCCCCCGCTCGGTCATAACGCAGCGCGCTGCGCTGGGAAAGCTCTTTCGCGTGCGCTAGCGTTATCACACGAGCTTCACCCGGCGCGGGCATTGGGGAGGCAAGCACACAGAGCTCTACCGCGTTGATTGATTTGCGCACATCGCCCCCACAGGCCTGTGCAATATAGGGAATCACGCCCTCTTCCGGCACGATCCGCTCGCCGCGCTCCTCCTCCAAATAAATGAAAGCCCGCTGTACGGCGCGCTCAATCTCCGCTGGTTCAACCACCTTAAATTCAAATACTGTGGACCGGCTGAGGATCGCGTTGTAAATATAAAAATACGGATTTTCCGTTGTGGAGGCAATCAGAGTGATTTTCCCGTTTTCAATATATTCCAGCAGGGATTGTTGCTGCTTCTTATTGAAATACTGGATCTCATCCAGATATAAAAGGATTCCATTGGGCGCAGCAAACGTATCCAGCTCCGCAACAACATCCCGGATATCCGCCGTGGAGGCGGTTGTGCCGTTGAGCCGGTGCAGGCGGCGGTTCGTCGTTCGGGCGATGATACCTGCAAGCGTTGTTTTCCCAACGCCGGAGGGGCCATAGAAAACGAGGTTGGGCAGCTCTCCTGAAAGGATAATATTGCGCAGCGGCTTCCCCTCCCCCAAAAGATGCTTTTGGCCTACGATCTCATCAAGAGCCTGCGGACGCAGGCGGTCAGCAAGCGGTGCAGACATGGCGATTCCTCCTCAATCGGGATTTGTTTCTTCAGTATACGGGATTCTGGCCCACAATGCAAGTTGGCACATTTTCTCATTTTTTTACATACGAATTTCATAAAAATAAGAGAGTTTGAATCGCTTCTTCGTGAAATCTTTTTTCTTTTAGATAATTGACGGCTTGCAGTTTTTAGCGTATGCTGACTACAGCCTATTGAAAGGGGTCACATCATATGAAAACGAAGCTTACAAAACTCTTCTCCCTGCTTATGGCAGGCGCCTTGGTGCTCTCTTTGGCCGCCTGTAGTGGTGCGGGGGATGATGCAAATACCACCGGCGCAGAGGAATCCAACCAGGCGCCGAACGCCAGCGAAACGTTTCCACCTGCAAGCGATGAATCCAAAAATCCGTCGGATAGCACCGCAGAGCCCGGTGTATCAGATGCATCTGATACCGGCAGCAACGCCTCCACACAGAAGACGAGCGACGCGGGCACCACCAAACCTGCGGACAACCAGCAGAAGCCGGATAACAATGCATCGAAAGCGCCTAACGGCGTAAATGAAATCGTCAGCTATTATAATACGGCGGTTAAGAAGATTGCAAAAGTATCAGGTACCTATTCGCGCAAAATTACGAGCGGAAGCGTAACGGGCGGCGTTAATTTGAATTTGGTAGAGCAAAAATATGCAACAGTTATCAACCGCAATAACACGGCATTGACTGGCACAGAAGCAACGCTGAAGGGTCTGTCCGCTTCGGATGTTGCCAGTGCATCTTGCAAAGAAAACGGAAATAATTATGTGTTTACAATATCCCTGAAAAACAAATCTGGAAAGGATTCTTCAATCAAACATGGAGCCGGCGGATATCTGTATTTTGCTGAATTAAGCGAAATAGAGAAAGCAGTTTACGATATTGGGGTGGTTCTCGGCGTAAAGGGAATCAAGGTATCTACTGCTAATTTGACGCTTTCAAACGGTAAGCTAACGGTAACCAGCGATAAAACCAGCGGTAAAATCAGCAAGGCCACTTTGACCCTTACTGAAGATGTGGATGCAACTGCCTCATATCTGTTTTTGAAACCAGCGGCAAAACTGAGTGTTAATTTTACTGTGAATTATACGGTCTCATAAAATTCTTCGAATAAAAAATCCCGGGTATGATATCATACCCGGGATTTTATCTTTTTCATCTCCCGATCATATTTCTTTTTCGCACAGCCGGTTAAAATGAGCAGCATTACATCCCTAATTTTTTCGCAATATCCCTTGCCACAACAATGCCTGTCACGCTTGCCTGCATCAAGCCGCGCGTGATTCCCGCGCCGTCGCCGATCGCGTAAAAATTTTCGACTGCTGTTTCAAAATTCTGATCTACCGCCAGCTTGGAGGAATAAAATTTTACCTCCACGCCATAGAGAAGCGTATTCTTGGAGTAAAGCCCCGGGGCAACATTGTTAAATGCACGCAATGCCTCGATGATGCTGGTCAGATGGCGATGCGGCAACACAAAGGACAAATCGCCCGGCACGGCTGTCGTCAGGGTTGCCCGGGTTGTTGATTTACGCAGGCGGGATTCATCCGTCCGGCGGCCCATCAGCAGGTCGCCCAAGCGCTGCACCATAATCCCGCCGCCGGTGAGCATATTCCCAAGCTGCGCGATATACCGCCCATATTCAATAGGCTGGTTAAACGGCTCCGTGAAGGAGGTCGAAACGAGCATGGCAAAATTTGTGTTCTCCGTATGGGAGGCCTCGTCCGCATAGCTGTGCCCGTTGACAACAGCGATACTCTGGTTAAAGGTGTTATGAAAGCCCGGATTATAGTGCTCTTCGCTGACGATTCCACCGGGATTCATGCAGAAGGTGCGCACCTTATTTTCGAACGTGTCGGAATAATAGACCATTTTTGCCTCATAAAGATGCTTTGTCAGATTATCCATTACAGAATTCGGCACCTCAACGCGCACGCCGATATCCACCTCATTGTTGCGCGTGGAAATATCATGCTCATGCGCGATGCCTGCCAGCCATTCCGCACCGCCGCGCCCAGGGGCAGCTACCACATAATGGGCGGAAATATCCTGCGCATTACCGTCTTTATCCGTCAGGCGCGCGCCAGTCACAATACCGTTCTGGTTGATGATGGGATCGGCATGCGTACGCTCCAGGAAGGTAAATCCGCTAATCTTCCTCAAATGGTCATACATAGCCTTAAGCACTTCATAGGAATACTCTGTGCCCATATGGCGCACCGGGCAACGCACGAGGTGAATATTGTATTTGCTGCACTCATATGCAATCTCATCGGATTTTTTATCATTGAGGCCAAACACCTCTTTCGGCGCGCCGAAATCGAGATACATTGAATCTGCATAGTGGATTAATGTGCGCACTTCGTCCACGGAGAGATAATTGACAAGATTGCCGCCGACTTCTTCTGAAAGGGAAAGTTTTCCATCCGAAAATGCGCCTGCGCCCGCCCAGCCGCTCATAATGTTGCAAGGATTGCAGCGCACGCACACGCCATGTTTACGCGCGGGGCAGCGCCTGTGCTCAATATTGATACCTTCATCCACAACCAACACACGCAGCGTTTCAGGGGCGTGCTTATAAAGCTCCAACGCGGTAAAAATACCGGCTGGGCCTGCGCCGATAATGACAACGTCATAATGTTTCATGATAACGATCTTCCACTCCAAAGCCTTTCGGCTATAATTTGGTTCTCCGCACAAAAGAAAGCACGAATAAAACCATATTATTATAGCATTTTATAAAACGCCCTGCAAGTGGTTAAACTAAGTTCCAATTTTGACCTGTGTGTTTTATTTTTCTTAAAACGCATTAACCACATAATATTTCATATCTTTCTCCCTCCTTCAGCCATAAAAAATAACCGCTGGGCCAACTGCGCTTCATAATAAAAAGATTTTGTTACTCGCTTCGCCCCATAATAAAAAATCCGGCCGCCATGTTGATATGGCAGCCGGATTGAAAATTTTTAATCAGCGGATTACACGGACACGGACAATCCCTTCGATCGCACTAAGAGCCGCAAGCGTATCGTCTCCAATCGCATCGTTCGTATCGATCACGGTATAGGCAAATGCCTTTTTGGATTTGTTGATCATGTTATCAATGTTCACATTTTTCTCCGTCAGCGTTGCCGTAATCTGATTAAGCATACTCGGCACGTTTTTATGGATTAAGCAAATCCGCGTATCCGCGCTGCGGGGGAGCACCACATTCGGCAAATTGACGGAATTGCGGATGACGCCTTCCTCCAGATAATCCTTAAGCTCATCCGCTGCCATTGCCGCGCAGTTATCCTCTGATTCCGGCGTAGATGCGCCAAGATGCGGAATCGCGATTACGCCGCTCTCACCGATCAGCTCATCTGAGGGGAAATCGGTTGCATAAGCCGCCACTTTGCCATTTTGGAGAGCTTCCAGGATATCCTTAGAATTGACCAGGTCGCCACGCGCAAAATTGACGATGCGCACGCCGTCCTTCATTTTCGCAATCGATGCTTTGCTGACAAGACCACGAGTCTCCTCCGTCAGGGGAACATGCACGGTAATATAATCGCTTTTTGCAAAAATATCATCCAGGCTTGTGGCATGCTTAATATCACGGGACAGGCTCCACGCGGCGTCTACAGAGAGATAGGGATCATAGCCATATACCTGCATGCCTAAGCTCTTTGCTGCATTTGCAACCAAAATTCCGATTGCGCCAAGGCCGACAACACCCAGCGTTTTGCCCTTAATCTCCGGGCCGGTAAAGGCCGATTTTCCTTTTTCGACCAGCTTGCCGACCGCATCGCCTTCGCCTTTCAGCGTTTTACACCAATCAATCGCAGGCACGATCTTGCGGGAGGTGAGCAGCAGGGCACAGAGCACGAGCTCCTTTACCGCGTTGGCATTCGCGCCAGGCGTGTTGAAAACCACAATGCCTTGTTCGCTACAGGCATCCACTGGGATATTGTTAACGCCTGCGCCTGCACGGGCAATTGCCACCGTTTTTTGATCGAGCTCCATCTCATGCATGGAAGCCGAACGAACCATAATCGCATCCGGCTGCGCAATTTCATTGCCATGCGTGTATTGCTCCGCTGGCAGCCGATCAAGGCCTGTGGCGGAAATTTTATTTAATGTGAGAATTTGATACATGATAATTTCCCGCTTTCTGCTAGACTAAAATTTATTTCATTACGCATTTTCTGATTCGAATTTCTTCATAAACGCAACCAATTTTTCCACGCCCTCAATTGGCATTGCGTTATAGATTGACGCACGCATACCGCCAACCGTGCGATGACCCTTTAAGTTGACAAAACCAGCGGCAGTTGCCTCCTTGATGAATTTTGCGTTAAGTTCGTCGCTATCCGTCACAAAGGGGACATTCATCAGGGAGCGATCCTCCGGCACAACCGTGCCGCGGAACATCTTGCTCTCATCCAGGAAATCATAGAGGATTTTTGCTTTTTTGACGTTGCGCTCCCTCATTGCCTCCAGGCCGCCAATGGATTTGATCCATTCCAACACCAGCTTACAGATATAAATTGTATAGCAAGGGGGCGTATTGTACATCGAGCCGTTATCTGCATGCACCTTATAATCAAGCATCGTGGGCGTGATGTCGCGCGCGTTTCCGATCAAATCCTCACGGACGATTACGATTGTCAGGCCTGCGGGCGCCACATTTTTCTGTGCGCCGCCGTAAACCATGCCGAATTTTGTAACATCCAGCGGCTCAGAAAGGAAGCAGGAAGAGATATCCGCCACCAACGGTACGTCGCCTGTCTCCGGCAGATCATGATAAACTGTGCCATAGATCGTATTATTCATGCAGATATAGAAATAATCCGCATCCGGCGTGAAATCTGCTTTGTCGAGCTTTGGGATGTAAGAAAAGGTTTTATCCTTTGATGAGGCAACAATATGTGCATCGCCATATTTGCAGGCCTCTTGATAGGCCTTATTTGCCCACTGGCCGGTGACAACATAATCCGCCTTGCCGCTGCCATTCATCAAATTGAGCGGGATTGCAGCAAACTGAGTAGACGCGCCGCCCTGTAAAAAAAGCACCTTATAATTTTCCGGGATATTCATCAACTCGCGCAGTAGGCTTTCCGCGCTACGGATAATTCCCTCATATTCTTTTGAACGGTGGGACATCTCCATAACGGACTGCCCACAGCCCTCATAATCGAGCATTTCATCGGCTGCTTTGCGCAGCACTTCCTCCGGCAGCATGGACGGGCCGGCAGAAAAATTGTAAACTCTGGACATTCTTTCATTACCTCCACTGATTCATATGCGTGATTGCCTTCTATTATATCGATACCAGCGTTAGAAAGTCAATAGATTGATATTTTTTTAACAACTATTTTTTAAAAAAATTTGTTTATGTCTAAAACTTGTCCATATTTTTAACAATAAATCACTTCTTATAGCCCTTTATAATAGATAAATACAGTATTAAAAATTTATTTATATCTAAATATATTTACTTTTTATATTATGTATGTAATAATATTAAAAAGAGAGGACGTGATTCCAATGTTTAATGTATTTAGTTAAAAATGTTATTATAGAAAGGATAATATTATTATGAAATTAATCAAAACTATCTCTATTATTTTTGCAGCTACTATTGTCTTTTCAAGTATAAGTTTTGCGTATTCCACTGATCAAGATTTTAAGATAAATCAATTTGGTCAAACTTATGGGACAATTATACAAGCAGATCAGTTTGGTTATGAGCCAGACTTAATTGCTGCCATAGGCACAAATGGGGAAGAAGGATATATAAAATACGAAGATGAAAATATAATTCCAAATTCTCCAGATGAAGCACTAGCACTTCAAGAAAAATATAAAAATGGAAGATACATTCCTTTATATAAAAAAGATGGTATAACTCAAATAGGTGAATTTTTTATTCAACCGTCTTCAGATGATTTAGAAGTATCTTTATTGAAAGATGCCGCAGGAGTTTATAGTCCCCGCTCTTATATTAACAATGCCGCAGGTTATAATTATTATAACTGTAATGAATTATATCGTCTCGTTGGATATTTAGATGGATGGACTAAATTAATATGTACTTCTGGAAAAGCACCAAAAGGATGGATGGGAGCGAAATGTCGTATTATTAAAGTAAGTAATGGAAGTATTGTAGCTGAAACTGGATGGAAATATAATAAAGAAGAAGCAGCATCGGTTGTCGCAATGACTTCTCATTTTACAATTGCTTTTACATATTATTGTAAAGGATCGACTCAGGAATGGAATGGGAGTTCTTATTGGCAACATGCTACTTATCCTACACCTAATCTTGATGGATAAAATCAAAATTACACTCATAATTTTAGAAAATTTTTACATATAACTCTAAAATTTTAACAAAAAGTAGCACCCTGAGTGACTATTTAGTCACTCAGGGTGCTACTTATACATTTTGTATTTGCTATAAACCTCTACAATTTTCGTTCTACAATCATTTCCTATTTATTTTCTATTTTTCCATATAAAGGTATAGATTTAACATCCTTTTGCGATACATTAGAAAGCTGTTGCTGATTTTTTTCTCTTGAAAAATTAGAGTAATCCCGCTTCGTCCCTTTGTTCCTGTTGTCGCGCCCGCCGTCAGGACGCCCACGGCCGCCACGGTTATTATGATACCCCCCGCGACCACGATTCTGATTACCACCGTGCGTGGGTTTTACACCTTCTTCAAGAGAAATAACCACTCTGCGATCGCTATCTGATCCGATCGAATGGGATTTGACGCCTTCAATCTCCTGGATTTCCGTATGAATCACGCGGCGTTCATAAGGATTCATTGGCTCTAATACAACATTACGGCCGTATTTCAACACTTGGCTTGCGCTTTTACGGGCAAGGCCGCGCAGTGTTTCATCCCGTTTCTCTCGATAATCGCCCACATTTAGGGAAACACGGATATATTCCTCTGTACCACGATTGGCGACCAAGCTTGTCAGGTATTGCAGTGCATCGAGCGTTTCTCCCCGGCGGCCAATGATGGCGCCATGATTTTCGCCGCATTCCAGATCAAGCCTATAATGGCCATCTTCCTGTATTTCCTTTACCGTTACATCCGGGATGCCCATTCCGTCCAGAACACGTGTGAGATAATCGATTGCTTTCCCCGCTGGAGACTCTTCATAGGACGCTCGTACTTTTGCAGGCGCGCCTCCAAAAAGCCCAAAGGTTTTCTTCACTGGCATTTCCAGTACTTCGATCTTTACCTCGACATCCTCCGGCGCTGCAAGCTCTGCAACTGCTCTTGCCCGCGCCTCTTCAATCGTGACGCCTGTGCAGATTGCCTCTTTTAACATGTCCTTCACCACCTGTTATCGTTATGAACCGGCGCGCATTACGCTTCCATTTCACGCTGCGCGACCCGTTTCATATTTTCTTCTTTAGAACGGCGGTTGACCGTTTCTTCTACCATCATTTTTGCTATGATCTTTTTAGGGCTATGTGTATAATTGAGCAGGATCATCTGCGCAAATGCAATGATATTGGACATAATCCAATAAATACCCGCCCCAGCGGGGAATTGGAACGCGATCACAAGGGAAAACAGCGGCATGCCAAAGGCCGTGCAGCCCATCATCGGGTTTTTCGCCATTTCGGGATTGGTCTGCTTCTGGCGGATCCAAGTATAGATACCGGACGCCATAGCCGACAGGCCAGAAAAAAGAGGAACAAGCAACAGAATCAATTCCTGTTTGCTGGCAGACCCAATATGAGAAAGCGTCGCTACGCTGGGCGTTTCCGCAAGTGGAATGCCAAACATCGTATAATCGAAGCCGCGCAGCTTATCAATAATTTCAGCGGATAGATTCGGGAGCTTTGCAATCACCTCGTCTAGATGGTTGAACACCTGAAGCTCCAGCAGATTCTGCTTGATAGAAGTATCTCCCAAAAGACCCTGGACGATCTTCGTCATTTCACCAACCGTATTGGAATCTACGCCTAGCACATATTGGATTGGATAATAAATCACACCCAACAGGCCAAAAATAACCGGCAGCTGAATCAACATTGGCAGGCAGCCGGCGCTCATGGGATTATAGCCCTCGCGCGAATAAAGGGCCTGCATTTCTTCATTGAGCTTGACCTGATTGCCCTTATATTTTTCTTGCAGTTTTTTGATTTTCGGCTGCAACCGCATCTGCTTTGCCGTGCCCTTTTGCTGGCTGATGGAGGAGGGGAGAAGAATCAGCCGGAATAAAAGGGTGAATAGAAACAAAGCAAGTCCGTAATTACTCACCAGATCATAAAAAATCCGGAAAATAAAACCGAATGGTAGATATAAAAAACTCAAAAACTCCATGAACAGCCTCCGTAAATTTCAATGAGGTATCCTAATTTGAAAATATCATCCCGCAGCAAATAAACGGCATAATATCTATTTTGAAATTAATATGATTTTTTATTAATTTTATGAGGGAAAATATTTATTTTTTAGGAGGCACAGGATCATATCCACCCGGAAAAAGCGGATTACACCGCAAAAGCCTCCACAAGGCCAGTGCACCGCCCTTACATGCGCCAAAACGCTCAATTGCCTCCACGGCATACTGGGAGCAGGTAGGATAAAAACGGCAGCGTGGCGGAAACAAAGGCGAAATTTTTTTTTGATAAAAACGAATCATGGAAAGAAACGCTTTTTTCATAGATCCTTTTTCTCCTTGGAGGGGATCACGCCCGCCGCGCAGAGCTGCTTTTTCATCACTTTCTCAAGCTCCGTGCTTTTGATCCACTTCGTACGGCCTCTGGCAACAAAAACAATATCCCAATTGCCTAAAACCTCTTCCGACAAAGCAAAAAAGGCTGCACGAATCACGCGCTTCGCACGATTACGCTCCACTGCATTGCCGATCTTCTTGCTTGTTGTGATCCCAAACCGGCAAATTCCCGCGCGGTTTCTCATTACATAGGTCACCAACGCAGGATGAGTAAACGATTTTCCCCGCATATATAGGCGGCGGAAATCTGTATTTCGATTCAATGAAATATAGTCAGCCAAAACGATCCTTTCGCTTTCAAGGGCATGCAGAAAATGTGCTGCTGCTTTGCTTGAAGCAGCAGCACATAAAAACTGCAATTAATAGGTCAGCTGCTTTCTGCCCTTTGCCCTGCGGCGGGCAAGAACCTTGCGGCCGTTTCTATCGGCCATTCTTTTGCGGAAGCCATGCTCCATCTTCCGATGCCTTTTTTTCGGCTGATACGTTCTTTTCATAATTTTCTTACCTCCATTCCACCGGGGTATCCTTTTGCATTTTCTGGCGAATGGTTTCTCCGCCGGAAAAAATACAGTATTCGCTTCTATGCAACCTTGCAGAGATTCATTATATATCAGACCTTCTCGCCCTGTCAATCTTTTTTTGCAGAAAACCTTTCTATTTCAGTCTTTCTTTCCACAATCCATCGGAAAGGTTGTTGAAAACCACGCCATTTTGTGATAGAATTAAATAGATTGAGCAGGAATAGCAGATGAAAAAAATTCGGCGTTTTCAGATACCCGCCTGCACCCTTTTCATCCCAATATACAACTGCCGTAAAACATAGAGGAGCGGTCAAAATCATGAATTCCTTTCTGGAGATTTGGAAATCGGTACAGGATTATTGCAAAACGCAAATTACAGAGGTAGCCTTTAATGTTTGGATTGCGCCGCTAACGCTCGTCCGTCTAGATGACAGCACGGCTTTGTTAACGATTGAAGACACCTTTAAAAAAGAAATTGTCGCCGTTAAATTTAACGATCTTCTCTGCGAAGCGTTTGAGCAAGTGCTAGGCTTCCCGGTGCGTGTAGAAATCATTGTTGCAGACGAGGTAAAAGAACCGGAATCGGAACCAACACAAAGTGAAGAATATGAATATACCTTTGAAACCTTTATTGTCGGCTCTTCTAATAAATTTGCCCATGCGGCTGCCCAAGCGGTTGCAGCAAATCCAGGCGGCGCATATAATCCACTTTTTATCTATGGAAATTCCGGGCTGGGCAAAACACATCTTCTCAATGCAATCTGCTATGAAATCCGCCTTTCAAACCCCAATTCAGATATTCTCTATGTACGGGGCGAAGATTTTACAAACGAGTTGATCACATCTATTGCAGAAAAAAAGATGATTGATTTTCATAATAAATACCGGAAGGTTGATGTTTTACTTGTTGACGACGTGCAATTTATTTCTGGTAAAATCCAAACGCAGGAAGAATTTTTTCACACCTTTGAAAATTTATCTCAAGCAGGCAAGCAGATCGTTTTAACCTCTGATCGGCCCCCCAAAGAAATTTTAACGCTGGAGGACAGGCTCCGTACCCGGTTTGAATGGGGTTTGCTTGCGGATATCCAGCCGCCCGATCTTGAAACGAGAATCGCTATCGTGAAACGCAAGGCACAGCTTCTCAACATTGGCCTTCCAGATGATGTAACCGAATATATCGCCCAAAAGCTGAAAACAAATATCCGCCAACTAGAGGGCGCAGTGAAACGGATGAAAGCCTATCATTCTATTGAAGGCCACCCGCCTACGATTCTTTTGGCCCAAAGGGCAATTAAGGATATTTTAAGCGACAGCCAGCCTGTTCCAGTCACCGTGGAAAAAATTATTCAGGAGGTAGCCAGAACATATGGCATCACAGAGGAGGATATCCGCTCCAATAAACGTGATTCCACTACCTCTAAAGCACGGCAAGCGGCGATGTATATTGTCCGCGAAGTAACCGGCCTACCAATGAAGGCGATTGGAGATGAATTTGGAGGCCGCGACCATTCCACCGTTCTTTATACACTGACAAAAATTGAAAAAGAAATGGAAAAGAACCCCTCCTTAAAAGCAACAATTTCCGATACCATTAAAAATATACAGGATCAATAAATCCCCGATTGGAGGAATTTTTTTCCACTCTTTTATCCACATTCCACAGTGCCTTTTCCACATAGATGTTTAAAAAAAAGAAGTTCACAGCAGTTTTCAAAATCTATCCCGCGTTTTTCCCCAGAGTCGAATTCCATTCTTTCCCCGCTGGGAAAAGGAAAAAACTGCTTTTCCACCGTTTCCACTGCCCCTATGACTAATACTATTTATAAGAATGATAAGATACCCTTTCTTTTTCCAAAAACCATAGCGCGATATACATTACGATTTCAGAAATATAGGAGGAACCCACATGAAAGTAATCTGCGATGCGCTTGCTCTAGCGGAAGCTTGCAGTAATGTTCAAAGAGCTGTGTCTACCAAGGCCTCTATTCCGGCTATCGAAGGCATTTTAATGAAGGCCGAGGATCATGAGCTAACTTTGACCGGATATGATTTAGAGGTTGGAATTACGACTTCCATTGAAGCGCGCGTAGAGCAGGAAGGCAGCATTATTCTAAATGCTAGATTACTATGCGATATTCTACGCCGTCTCCCTGGGGAGAGTGTTTCCGTTGAAGCAGATGAACGGCAGATGACGATCATCCATAGCGGCGAGGCGGAATATAGCCTAATTGGTATTGCGGCGGATGAATATCCGGAGCTTCCTTCTGTAACGGGTGGTTACCCTGTAACCATTGCAGAAGAACTGTTGAAAAATATGATCCGTCAAACAATTTTCGCTGTGGCGGTCAACGATAGTAAGGAAGTTCATAAGGGCGTAAAATTTGAAGTGGAGAATGGCACAATCCGCTTGATTGCCGTAGATGGCGTGCGCCTTGCGGTACGCACTGAGCAGATTGATTATAGTGGAACGGAAATTTCCTTTGTCGTTCCCTCCAAAACCCTCTCTGAGGTGACAAAGTTGCTTGGGGATGAGGAAGGCGTTGTTTCTATGGGCGTTGGAAAACGTCATATCGTGTTCGAGGCGGGCGGTTATCACATCATTTCCCGCTTATTGGATGGCGATTTTCTCGATTATAAAAGCGCGATTCCGTCTAATAATGCCACGCATGTTCGGGTAAACACCAAATTGTTTATCGATAGTATTGAGCGCACCTCTCTTTTGATCACAGACCGCCTGAAAAGCCCGGTGCGTTGTGTGTTTGATGAAAATACAATCCGCATCTCCAGCATCACTTCTTTGGGCAGCGCAAATGATAAAATTGATGCGGTGATTGATGGCAATCGAGTGGAAATTGGGTTTAACAATCGCTTTATGCTGGAGGCATTGAAGGTAGTGGATACAGATGAAGTGCGTATCGAGCTTAACGGCGCGGTATCGCCCATTTTGATTCTTCCGCCGGAAGGTGATAGCTTCCTTTTCCTTGTTTTGCCGGTGCGTTTGAAAAATGAAAACTGAAGGTTGATAGGAGCATAAGCTTATGAAAGTAAAAGTCAGGGTGGTGCAAAAGGGGAAGCCTCTCCCACCGGAAAAAGTGTGTATTTCAACGGAATATATCCGCCTTGACGCTTTTTTAAAGCTGGCGAATGCGGTGCAAACCGGCGGCCATGCCAAAATAGTGATTCAAAATGGAGAAGTGGCTGTGAATGGTGAGGTGTGCCAAATGCGGGGAAAAAAGCTGCGGCCAGGTGATGTTGCTTCTTTTGAGGAAAAACAATATGAGGTATCGGCCTTATGAAAGTGACCAGGCTTTCCGCGATTCATTATCGAAATTTGAAGGAACTTGAGATTTATCCGCAGGAAGGCGTTAACATCATTTATGGAGAAAATGCGCAGGGAAAAACAAACCTGTTGGAGAGCATCTGGATGTTTACCGGTTGCCGTAGCTTTCGCGGTGCAAAAGATGCAGAGCTGATATCGCTGAAAAATGAGGCTGCGCGGCTTGAAATGGATTTTTATGCAGAGGGACGGGAGCAGGAGGCTACCCTTCTTCTAGATGAAAAACGGCATGCTGTTTTAAATGGGATACCATTGCCGTCCGCTTCTAAATTGATAGGGGAATTTCGCGCGGTTGTATTTTCTCCAGCTCATTTATCTTTGGTGAAAGAGGGGCCTGTACAGCGTAGGCGGTTTTTGGATTTGGCGCTGAGCCAGTTAAGGCCGCGCTACGCATCACTGCTCAGCCAATATAACCGGGCGCTTGCACAGCGGAATATATTATTGAAAGATATTGCTTACCATTCAGAATTAATGGATACACTTGCTATTTGGGATGAGAGGCTTGCTATGTTGGGCGCTCAAATCATCTATCAAAGGCGTTCTTATGTAGATCGTATGCAGGAAAGCGCGGTTGCTTTCTACCATGGTTTATCCCGCGGCAGGGAAGAACTCAGCCTTGCCTACGCCTCTTCCATAGAAGGCCGGTCAGCAGAAGAGATCGCTTATGAGTTAAGCGAAAAGCTAACGAAAAACCGTGCGGAGGATTTAAAAAATGGCAGTACTTCCGTTGGCCCGCACAGGGATGATTTGGAGATTTATGTGGATCAATTATCGGCTCGTATCTATGGCTCCCAGGGCCAGCAGCGCTCCTGCGCGCTTTCTATGAAACTCAGTGAGGCGGCGTTAATCCGCGAAATCACAGGGGAACAGCCGGTTGCTTTGCTCGATGACGTCATGAGTGAGCTGGATGCGGGCAGGCAGGATTATATTTTGAATCATATTGAGGGTTGGCAGGTATTTATCACCTGTTGCGAGCCGTCTTCCCTACTCCGTTTGTGTGATGGAAAAACGTTTTCCCTGCATAGCGGATCTTTGGAAGAAACAGCATAAATGAGAACCAAGTATCATTCAAAGAAAAGGGGCGATGGCATTGTATCTGCATTTGGGACAGGATACGGTTGTTACGCTGGATGAAATTATTGGTATTTTTGATTTGGATACGACAACTGTTTCGAAATCGACAAGAAATTATTTGACGAATGCGGAGAAGGCCGGGGATGTGGTCAATGTATCAATGGAGCTTCCCAAATCCTTTATTGTTTGCGCAAGCCATGTCAGGCCAAGCGGCAGGATGATTTATATTTCACAGATTTCTTCCACAACGCTGCTGAAGAGGACAGAGTTTATGGATAAATTGGCAAATATTTGAGAAAGATTTTAGGTTAGGGAATGTCTGAAGCTGATGGATTCGAAAAGGATGCATTCAGCGGAAATTGGAGGGCTTCAGGTTTGGATATACAGGAAAAAAATGAATTTGCCGAACAGGGAAGGGCGCTGACCCAAGAACAGCAGGAAGAGGAGAAGATGGATACGACCGTATCTGAAAAATATGATGCGGATCAAATCCAGGTTCTAGAGGGGCTTGAAGCGGTTCGTAAGCGCCCCGGCATGTATATTGGCTCCACTGGGCCTAAGGGACTGCATCATCTTGTTTATGAAATTGTAGATAACTCAATTGATGAGGCACTCGCCGGCTTTTGTACCCATATTGAAGTGGAAATATTGCCGAATGACATTATCACTGTACGGGATAATGGGCGCGGTATCCCCGTCGGTATCAATGAAAAATCTGGTATCCCGGCAGTAACGCTGGTTCTTACAGTGCTGCACGCGGGCGGTAAATTCGGCGGCAGCGGCTATAAAGTATCCGGCGGCCTGCATGGCGTGGGCTCTTCGGTTGTAAATGCATTGTCAGAATGGATGGAGATTGAGGTTTCCCAAGATGGGCATATCCATTATCAGCGCTTTGAGCGCGGTAATATTGCATCAAAGCTGACAGTGATCGGAGATACCGATGAAACCGGCACGTTCATTAAGTTTAAAGCAGATCCGGAAATTTTTCTGGAAACGACGGTTTATGAATATGAAGTGCTTCAACGCAGGTTGCGCGAGCAGGCTTTTTTAAACGCAGGGTTATCTATCACCTTAACAGATAGCCGTGATCCGGAAAATATCGTCAGCGAAAAGTTTTGCTATGAGGGCGGAATTTCTTCTTTTGTAGAATATATTAATGAGAGCCGCAAGCTGACGCCGTTGCATGAAAAGCCGATTCATCTTATTACTGTGGCGGGAGATCGTTCGGCAGAAGTCGCTATGATGTATAACGATAGTTATAATGAAACCATTCTTAGCTTTGCCAATAATGTGCATACGATTGATGGCGGAACGCATGAAACAGGTTTCAAAACAGCTTTAACCCGCGTATTCAATGATTATGGCCGAAAATATGGAATTCTCAAGGAAAATGATAAAAATTTATCCGGTGACGACGTGCGTGAAGGTTTGGTAGCCGTGGTCAGCGTGAAATTGACAGATGCACAGTTTGAAGGCCAAACGAAGGGAAAGCTTGGAAATACCGACATGGGTCAGATGGTTTCCCAAATGATCTATGAAAAATTGATGACGTTTTTTGAAGAAAATCCGGCTGTGATCAAGGCGATTTATGCAAAAGCATTGGATGCTGCGCGTGCCCGTGAAGCAGCGCGTCGGGCGCGGGATCTTGCGCGCCGGAAATCTGCTCTGGAGGGAAATTCCCTTCCAGGTAAACTGGCCGACTGCACAGACCGAAATCCAGAGAATACAGAGATTTATATTGTAGAGGGCGATTCGGCAGGCGGCTCCGCGAAAGAAGGCCGTGACCGTACCTTCCAGGCGATTTTACCCCTGTGGGGCAAAATGCTGAATGTTGAAAAATCCCGTCTTGATAAAGTAATCGGCAACGAGAAGCTGATGCCGGTTGTGACTGCGCTTGGAACCGGCATTGGAGATGAGTTTGATATTACTAAGCTTCGGTATCACAAGGTTGTCATTATGGCGGATGCAGATGTGGACGGCGCACATATTCGCACGCTGATGCTCACCTTTTTCTTCCGATATATGCGCCCCCTGATTGACAGCGGTTATATTTATATCGCCCAACCACCATTATTTAAAGTCAGTAAAGGTAAAAAAGTGAAATATGCCTTTTCTGATGAGGAAAGGGATGAATTTATCGCGGAGTTTGGCGGAAATTGCGATGTTCAGCGCTATAAGGGCCTTGGTGAGATGGATCCGCAGCAGCTATGGGAAACCACGATGGATCCGGAGTTTCGCACAATGCTCCGTGTTACCCTGGAGGATGCGATGCAGGCAGATGAAACCTTCTCTATTTTGATGGGGGATAAGGTGGAGCCGCGGCGTGAATTTATCGAAAAAAATGCAAAATATGTTCAGAATCTCGATATCTAAGCAAGTTTTCAATGAAATTGGAGCAAAAATTAAATTTGCTGCAACAAAACCCGGCTGCGGCAGCTCTATAATAAAGGATGGACTTACATGAATTACGAAGATCAAAAGATTATTGATGTAGACCTGAATAAGGAAATGCGCAAATCCTTCTTGGATTATTCGATGTCCGTCATTGTTTCGCGCGCCCTGCCGGATGTTCGGGATGGCCTCAAGCCAGTGCACCGCAGAATCCTTTATACTATGTATGAGAGAAACCTGACTCCGGATAAGCCCTATCACAAGTGTGCCGCAACGGTGGGTGCAGTGCTTGGCGATTATCATCCGCATGGCGATATGTCGGTTTATGACGCGATGGTACGCTTGGCGCAGTCTTTTTCCATGCGCTACATGTTAATAGATGGCCATGGCAATTTTGGCTCTGTGGATGGAGACCCGCCTGCCGCTTACCGTTATACAGAATCACGCATGAGCAAGATGGCAATGTCTATGTTGACGGATATTGAAAAGGAAACCGTCGATTACATGCCAAACTATGATGACAGTAGAAAAGAGCCGGTAGTTCTTCCATCCCGGTTCCCCAATCTTTTGGTTAACGGCTCCACTGGCATCGCAGTTGGTATGGCAACAAATATTCCGCCGCACAACTTGCGGGAAGTGATCGACGGCATGTGCTGCTTGATCGACAACCCTGACGCTGGCCTGGAAGAGCTGATGGAGCACATTAAAGGCCCAGATTTTCCGACCGCCGGCATTGTAATGGGCCGTTCGGGCATCCGCGCTGCCTATGGAACAGGCAGAGGTAAAATTATTGTGCGCGCCAGGGCGGAGATTCAGGAGACGAAGAACGGCCGTTTTTCAATTGTCGTTTCCGAGCTCCCCTATCAGGTCAATAAGGCGCGCCTGATTGAAAACATTGCGGAACTTGTAAAAGAAAAGCGGATTGAAGGCATATCAGATATTAACGACTATACTTCCCGCGAGGGAATGCATATGGTGGTTGATCTGAAGCGGGATGCTAACCCACAGGTTGTTCTTAACCAGCTCTATACCTTCACGCAAATGCAGACGACCTTCGGTGTTATTATGCTCGCGCTTGTCAATGGAGAGCCGCGGGTTCTAACGCTGAAGGAAGTGCTCCGAAATTATATTGATTTCCAATGTGAAGTGGTCGTTCGGAGGACACGTTATGATCTGCGCAAGGCGCAAGAGCGCGCGCATATTTTGGAGGGCCTTCTGATTGCCCTGGATTTTATCGATGAAGTCATCGAGATTTTGCGCTCCTCAAAAGACCAGCCGGAAGGCCGTGAACGGCTTATGCAGCGCTTTGGCCTTGACGAACCCCAAGCGCAGGCCATTGTGCAAATGCGTCTTGGTCAATTGACTGGCTTGGAGCGCCATAAGATTGAAGAAGAAATGGCGCAGTTGAAAGAAAAAATTGCGGAGTATATGGAGATTCTCTCTTCTGAAACTCGTGTTCTGGAGATCGTAAAAGAAGAAGCGCTTGTTTTGCGCGACAAATACGGGGATGACCGCCGTACAGAAATTGCAAATATAAGTGGAGAAGTGGATATTGAGGATTTGATTCCAGAGGAAACCTGCGTCTTCACCATGACAACGCTTGGCTACATTAAACGTCAGCCGGTGGATACCTATCGAATTCAAAAGCGCGGTGGCCGCGGCGTGATTGGTATGGCGCGGCGCGAGGAAGATGTGGCGGAAACCATGTTTACCTGCTCCACACATGATTATGTGATGTTTTTTACTTCTGACGGCCGCACATACCGGTTGAAAGGGTATGAGATCCCGGAGGGAAGCCGCACGAGCAAAGGCATGAATATTGTAAATCTGCTGCCGATTACGCCAGATGTCAAAGTCAATGCGATGATTCGTGTGCCGGAATTTTCTGAGGGGCAGTATCTTTGCATGGTAACGCGGAAGGGGATTATCAAGCGAACGGAGTTGGAAGCCTATCGCAACGTTCGGAAAAACGGCGTGATTGCCATTAGTCTCGATGAAAACGATGAGCTTGCCTGGGTGCATTTAACCAGTGGAGAAGATGATCTTTTGGTTGCAACGAGGAAGGGAATGTCCATCCGCTTCCATGAAACAGATGCACGGCCGCTCGGCAGAACGGCCCGTGGTGTGAAGGCTATTGAGCTTTCAGAGAGCGACGAAGTAGTAGGAATGGCAGTGCTCAAAGAGGATGGTACAGTTTTGACTGTAAGTGAGACAGGATATGGCCGCCGCAGCGAGGTGACAGATTACCGACTTCAATCCCGTGCCGGAAAAGGTACGATCAACTATCATACCGAAAAATACGGGGATGTGGCCGCGGTGCGTTTAATCCGGGAGGAAGAAGACGTTATTCTGATCTCCTCAGATGGTATTATCATTCGCATTCCAACAGATGAAATTCGCCTTTGTGCCCGCCCTTCAAAAGGTGTGCGCGTGATGCGTGTGAATGAAGGGGAAAAAGTGGTCACACTCACAAGCGCAGATCATGATGAAGGGGAAGAGCAAAATTCAGGCGCAGAGGGCGCAGAGATAGAAGAGCAAGCGGATCAAGTGGAAGCAGAACCTGATGAGGCGTAAAAGCGCCGAACGGTTGACGTTGGAATGGCAGCTATTTGATTGCGATTTTGCGGCGTTTGCATAGGAAACCCCGTTTTTATTGGAAATATCCGGTGAATCCTTGCAGAATTCACCGGATTTCGGTATAATGAATGCTATTCATTCCGTTTTTAGATAGGAAACAGAATAAGGGAGTGGAACGCACGTGAAAGACGATCAGAAAATGAAGCATAAAAAATATAAACAACAAACAACGCATCAAGAACAACCCGATCAAATGTCCCCCAGCAATCAGTCGGATTGGATGCAGCCGGCAGATCAAAATCCTGCAACGGGGAAATCCTTTTGGAAGGATCGCTTTATACCATTTTGGATGAAAAACAAAAAACGCAATTTAAAAATTTTGATCAGCGTTTTTGCCATCTTGATCGTGGCCGTGGTAGTAGTCGCTTTACTGTATGTTAATAATTTACTGAACTTGATAGGTCCAGAAGATCCAAACAATCCAAATAACGGCGTTGAAGATCAAATTTATGATGAGAAGGATTTCGCGGAAATCGACGGTATTAAGGATGCGAATTCCCTCAAAGATCTCGTGAAAAAATGGGCGACCAATGGTGGTGAAAAATATTCGAGCCGTAATGTCATCAATGTGCTTTTGATCGGGCAGGATGACGGGCGTTCTGATTCAATGATCTTGGCCTCTATTAATAAAAAGACAGATCAAATCACGCTTGCCTCTTTCTTTCGGGATAGTTATTCTTATATTAACTATAACGGGGAAGATCGCTATACGAAAATGAATGCCGCTTATGCCTGGGGTGGGCCCGAGCTATTAATTGAAACGCTGGAAAATAACTTCAAAGTTGAAATTGATTATTATGTGACAGTGAATTTTGAAAACTTTTCAAAAGCGATCGATGCGATCGGCGGCGTTTATGTAGACGTTCAACCTTATGAATCAGAGTATATTCGCAGGACAAGCCGGTTTAAAAATTTCCCAGTAGGGGAACATGTGCTTCTCAATGGAGATGAGGCGTTGGTTTTCAGCCGGATCCGAAAGAGCGACGCCGATAGCGATATCAGCCGCACACGCCGGCAGCGCCAAGTGATCACCGCTCTGATTCAGCAATCCAAGAGCGCCTCTCTTGGCCAATTGAATAGCTTGGCGAATAAAATTTTACCATATGTAAATACGAATATACCCAAATCGACAATTCTCTCATATGGTACGCAGGCAATTCTACAGGGATGGATGAATTATCCGATCAATCAGATTACGGTGCCAAGTGAAGAATATCGACAGGGTCAGTATATCAATGGCGTTTCCTTTATTATTGTTGACTATCAGGCTGCGGCCCGTGAGCTCCAGATGGCATTATATGGAAATAGCAATATTCCAGACGGCAATCATGTTTCGCCTTTTGATTTGGATTTGAGCTCCTCCAGCAGTTCGGGATCCAATTCCAACAAAGGGAATAATGGTTCCTCCTCTAACTATGTGGAGCCCACCTCCAATCAACAGCAGCAAGAAACAACAGATTTCTATAACCAGGAGACAACGGGTGAGGAGGATGAAAGCAATATCACCCAGCCGGTAACGAGTGAGCCCTCGACGTCAACGGAGGAGAACCCAAGCACAAATGAGGGAAATGAGCCTTCCCACACGCAAGAGAACATGACAAAAGAAAGCCGGCCTCAATTTGGCTTTTGAAACAATTCATTGTATAAAAAAACGTTTCGTTCTTGTTTGGAGCGAATTCTCTTTCTTTGGTGATTAAAAGTGGAAAAGCCAATTCTATCGTCTCTAAAAGGATAAAAAGTGCTGCTGGGATGTATATATTTGCATCCCAGCAGTATTTTTTAATGCTTGCAATCGCAGAAAAAGCCAGATGCCGCGGCATATTTGCTTGCGGCACCTGGTATTCTCTCTTATTTTAGTTTTCGTGCAAGATTATAGGCTCCATGCGTTGCCTGTGCGATGCGGCCAATTTGCTTTGCATCCCCAATCAGGAATGCTCGTTCAAAGCAATCTTTGATTTCCTCATAAAGCGCGTTATCACTGCGAACCCCCACGGACATCACAACCTGCTCGGCTGGCTTTTCAATTTGCGTTCCCCCAGCCGCAGGCTCCAGAGTGATGGTGTTTTTGCCTACGCTTGCAAGCTTCCAACCAGTGAGAAATTCAACGTTAAGCGCTTTCAGGCGAGGGAGGATATCCTCCGTATGCTGGTGATAGGTGCCGGGCGCAATCTGATCTGCCATTTCTATAATTGTTACTTGATTGCCTTGCTCTGCGAGCAGATCAGCTGTTTCCAGGCCGGTCATGCCGGAGCCGATCACTGCAATCTGTTTTCCTTCCAGTTTTACGCTGCCATTGAGAACCTCTGTTACGGTGCAGACATGCGGCTGATCCGCACCGGGAATACGGGGATGAATGGCATCCCCGCCGGTTGCAATGATCACTGCATAGGGGTTGAGCTCTTTGAGCATTGCGGAGTTTGCTTTTGTATTCAAGCGGATTTCCGCGCCGGCTCTGCGTGCCGCCCGTTCTAGATCCTCAAAGCACCAATCGATTTTTTCCTTCCGCGGCGGCTTATCTGCTAACTGAAGCTGACCGCCTACAAAGGCCTCCTTTTCCAAAACAATGGGTTGGAAGCCTCGTTTCCCCAACACCTCCGCGGCAGTTAGACCTGCCGGACCCGCGCCGACGATTGCCACGATACGACCATCGCCATCTTTCTTTGGCTCCTTGGGGATGCCAACCTCCCGACAAGTGCGAGGGTTCACGGCGCATTGACCAGGCCGATTCCGCACAGCGCCATCCAGCATGCTTTCAAAGCACCATAAGCAGCAGATACAGCGACGGATTTCTTCCGGTCGGCCGGCTTTTGCCTTATTGGCCCAATCCGGATCAGCCAGCAGGGGGCGCCCAAGGCTGATAAAATCCTGAATTCCCTCTTTCAACTGCTGCTCTGCTTGTTCCGGGGAACGGATCAAATTAGCGGCAAGAACAGGGATGGATACGTTTTGTTTCACTGTTTTGGCAAGATAGCTGCGCCATCCGGTTTGAAAACTAGTCGGCTCCAGCCAGTAATTCATGGTTTCATAGGTAGCGCTAGAAACGTCGATTGCATCAATTCCACATTCCTCAAGCCGCTTGGCAATTCGGATTCCTTCATCCAGCGTGATGCCTTCGTCTGCCGGATCACCAATTTCCCGATAGAATTCATCTACAGAAATGCGGGCGATAATTGGAAAATCAGCGCCGCATTGGCGGCGAATTTCGGCAATGATCTCTGTGATAAAACGCATCCGGTTATCAAAAGAGCCGCCGTATTCATCTGTTCTGCGGTTGGTGTAAGGGCTTAAAAACTCCTGGATCAAATAGCCATGCGCTCCGTGCAGCTCTACGCCATCTGCACCGGCGAGCTGAACCCGCTTCGCTGCGGCGCCGAATTCGCGGACAAGCTCTTTGATCTCCGCTGTCTTTAGCGCTCGTGTTTTTTGCTTTTGCAACCGGCAGGGCACAGGGGAGGGCGCTACAACTGGAGGCAGTAGGCCTGTCTTTTCCACCATATCTGCATGCTGCGCAACTTTAAAGAAAATATCCCAATAGCCATGCCAATGGCGGCCTATTGCCTCGCTTAGACGCCATGTTCCTACCAAAAGAGAGAGGTTCTGCCGGCCGGGATGGTGCAGCTGACAAAAAACTTTGGCGCCGTGGCGATGGATTCGTTTCACCATTTTAGCAAAGGGCTCAATGTGTCGATCTTTGCTCATTGCAAGCTGTCGGGGGGCAAGCGGTCCATGCTTTTCATCAACACGTGTGGCCTCTGTGATGATAAGCCCCACGCCGCCTTTGGCGCGCTCCTCATAATACTGCATCATCTGTTCGCCGGGTGTACCGTCAAGTCCGCCGGTGCCCAAGACCATGGGGGACATGACAACTCGGTTTTTTAGCTGGACGGTTCCAATTTGGCCCTCTGAAAACAATTTTTCATATTGCTGCATCTGTATTCTTCCCTTCTCTACTATCATAAACGGCAGATGCCGTTGATTAATCGTGCTCTGGATCTAAAAGCCTGGAAAGATCTGTTAAATCATTTTGGTCGAAAAACTCAATCTCGATTGTGCCGCGATTTTCCTTTTTATTTAGATTCACCTTGATTCGGCGACCGAGTGAATTGGTTAAGGCTAGCTCTACTTCGTCATAAAAGGTATCCCGGCGGAGAGGGTGGTTTTCCGGTTGTTTTTTTTCTTTGGCGGCAGCCTTTGCAAGCCGCTCTACTTCCCGAACAGAAATCTCTTTTTTTAAGATCTGATCGGCAATTTCCACCATTTTTTCTTCATCATTCAGGGAGAGAAGCGCGCGCGCATGCCCTGCTGAGATTTTTCCATCCCTAGTTAATTCCAAAATTGGGGTTGGGAGGGAGAGCAGGCGCAATGCATTTGCGATCGCAGGACGGGAACGCCCCACACGGGCAGCCGCAGTTTCCTGCGTTAGGCCATAGGTATGAATGAGCTGCTGCAATCCTTCTGCCTCTTCAATTGGATTTAAATCTTCTCTTTGCAAATTTTCGATTAATGCGAGCTCCATCATCTCGCTATCGCTCATTTCACGAATTACAACCGGTACCTCTGATAACCCTGCCCGGCGGGCAGCGCGCCAGCGGCGTTCTCCAGCCACAAGCTGATAGCTGCCATCTGGCATTGGGCGAACTAGAAGCGGCTGAATAACGCCGTGCTGCGCAATGCTATCCGCAAGCTCAGAGAGCGCCTTTTCATCAAAGGTTTTTCTGGGTTGATCCTTATTGGGCTCAATCTCATTGAGGCTGAGCTTTACAGCGCTGGCTGAGCTATTTTCCTCCACAGAGTTATCTGCAAAAAGTGCATCCAGCCCACGCCCGAGGCCTCCTTTTTTTGCTGCCATACACGAATTCATCCCTTTCCATTTAAACGCAAAAATTCATCTGCAAATTCTTCATATGCGGAACTCCCGCGCGACGAACGGTCATAATATATGACCGGCTGGCCAAAGCTCGGCGCTTCTGAAAGGCGAACATTGCGTGGAATCACGCTGGAATATACCTTCTGTGGGAAAAAGCGCTTCACTTCGTCCACAACCTGCTGGGTCAGGTTTAGCCTTCCATCATACATCGTCAACAGTACACCCTCGATCTCCAGATGCGGGTTGTAGAGACGTTTGACCTGACGAACGGTGGACATCAGTTGGGATAGGCCTTCCAAGGCATAATACTCGCATTGGATCGGAACCATAATAGAGTCTGAGGCGCATAATGCATTGAGCGTAATGAGCCCCAAAGAGGGGGGACAATCTAAAAAAATGAAATCATAAAGAGGCACAAGCTCGGCGAGCGCTGTGCGTAGCCGGGATTCCCGGCGTTGTGATTCAACGAGCTCCAGCTCTGCTCCCGCGAGACTCATGTTGGCGGGAAGAATATCGACATTGGCATATTGGCTGGAAACGACGGTTTCCAATGCGCTGACGCCGTTAATTAAAATATCATAGGTTGATTTTTCAATGGAGCGCTTATTCAGCCCCATGCCGCTGGTGGAGTTTCCTTGTGGATCGATATCTACAAGAAGCGTTTTTAAGCCATGTTCCCCGATCGATGCGCAAAGATTGACGGCGGTGGTCGTCTTTCCAACGCCGCCCTTTTGATTGACGATTGCAATTGTTTTACCCATTTTGTTGCTCAGGCCCTTCCTTGAAATGTCCATTTTCTTATCACAATATGAATTCTTTCAAATTATAACACAAAGCAGGAGAGAAAGAAAGGTTTCCGTTAGCTTTCCGTAAAAATTCGTTTCACGTGAAACATTAGCTCATACAGAAGTTATTAAAAAGTAAATTACAGGATCTTGTTAAAAATTTGAAAGAGACCTACTATAGATTGTATTAGAGAGGTGAAAAGAAAAAAAGTTTCACGTGAAACATTAACCACGGTATATAAAGAGCAATACGCCTGTCAGCGGCCAAAATCAACGCTGGCGGCATCATCGTCCTTGGTAGGCGTCAACCCGGCAACGAAAGTTACGCAGTCAGCCTCCGAAGATGCCCTAAAAAACCGTGTTGCACTTTGTACAGTGAGGATAACATCAGTGAATAAAAAAACAAAGCCGCCAAAGGAAGTCAATTGCACGCTAGTTGCGTTCTCAGGCTTAGCTGGCGTTAGCCAGCCTTCACCCTGCGGCTTTGTCATTTTGAGATTGCGTCCCATCGGTGATCTTGCAAGGTTTTTAACGAATATGGGATGAAAACTGCGATTGGTCCTGTTCACTGATGCGAAAGAATCGCATAATAAAATGGTTCGTTATTAATCATAGGCCTTAGAAAACAGAAAGAAGAATCTTTGTAAATAAAAAAACAATAACGGGACAGGCGAACAACCTGTCCCGTTACTGCGGATGTGGGGTGTGAAAGAGAAAAGATATGGTCTTTGTTTTGCGCTGTTTTTAGCGCAGGAAAAATGGGGGAATTTATTCCAAAACGCGAATGCGTTATTGGCAGGAAAATCATGCACTGTCGGAGCAGGAGCGGATGACCGTTTCACCGTTTTTGGGAATACGGACAACATATTCAATATACTCATCCGTTTCTTTGCGGGAAGAGTCAGCGGAAATTCCGGCCCGTTTCATCGTATCGACTGCATGGTTTAAAGTGTTTATAAAAAGTCGAACATCTTTGAAAAGTTTAATGGGTGCCTTCTTCTGTTTTTTTTGCAAATCAGGGGTATCTGTGTTTTTCAGAAGCTGCTCAATGAGCTTTTCGCTTTGCGAAACATTGAGTTTTTCCAATGCGATGTGATCGAGTGCTTCCTTCATTTGATTAGTGGTCTCCAGCCGGAGCAGAGCACGCGCATGGCGCTCTGTGAGCTGTTCCTGCTCCAAGGTGCGTCGGATTTCTTCCGGCAGCCGTAGGAGGCGAAGCTTATTGGAGAGCGTGGATTGCGCCATACCGAGCTTTCGCGCGGTTTCCTCCTGGCTTAGGCCATAAACATTCATCAATTTTTGTATGGCGTCAGCCTCTTCAAAAAAGCTGAGATCCTGGCGCTGCAAATTTTCAAGCAGGGAGAAGATCGCCGTTTTACGATCATCTGCATTGATGAGGATGGAAGGGATTTGTGTTAATCCAGCTAATCGGGCCGCGCGAAGCCGTCGCTCCCCGGCAATTAACTCATAGCCTCCAGGCACCGCCCGAACGGTAATTGGTTGTAAAATGCCATTTGCACGGATGCTTTGCGCAAGATTTGCAAGCTCTTGGCGGTCAAAATGGCGGCGTGGCTGCGTGGGGTTTGGCATAATTTCTTGCTCTGGAATCATAAGGATCGAACCGCCGGATTTTGGTTTTGGAGGGGACTTTTTTAACAAGGGCATATAAAAACCTCCTTCCTGATTGGGCTTGTCCATGTTTACAAGACAAGCTTATCAGGCAGGAGGGAAAAAGTCCAGTTTTTTTGATCGTGTAAAAACAGCCTGAAAACTGCTTTTTCTCTATTATACCAGCGGCTTTTTGGCAATTTGAGCAGAAGGGCGCGGATATTTTGGCGAAGTATGCGATATTTTTTGAATGATTGGTAGGCTGCGGCTGCCCGCTGAATCGATTTCGTAACGCTCCAGGCGCTCTAAGCTACCGCCTAAAAGGGAGATTGCAAGTTTTGCCTGTGTGAGTTCTTCGTCAATATCCCCTGCTTTAAGCGGGGTAAAAAAACCACCCGGCTTGGCAAAGGGCAGGCAATATTCGCTCAGATCGCGTAAGTTAGAAACGGCTCTCGCAGTAACTAAATCAAATTGCTCCCGGTATCGAGAATCTTGCCCCGCTTCTTCTGCACGCCGGTGCAATGTTTCCGCCTGTAGGGCAAGCGAAGAGAGCGCCTGTTCCAAAAAGAGGAGCTTCTTTTTTGTGCTGTCCAGGAGCGTCAGTTGCAGATCAGGGCGGGCAATCAAAAGCGCAAGGCCTGGAAATCCGGCTCCCGTGCCCACATCAATCACTTTTGCGCCTTCAGTCGGCGAAAAAAAGGAGAGCAGGGCGAGGCTGTCGATGAAATGTTTGGCGATTATTCCATCCGGCTCCTTAATTGCCGTGAGGTTTATTTTTTGATTCCATTCAAGGAGCAAGGCGGCATAGGCGTCAAAACGAGATAACGCGGTTTCATCCAGCTCCACTTTCCACCGTGCAGCGCCACGGCGCAGGGTTTCTATATCAATCATAACGAGACCCGCCTTCCTGTTGAGTAGTAGGATTGCTCTGACAGGCATCCTTACGTTTTTGCCCGGATGCAAGATAGATCAAAAGGACAGAGATATCCGCCGGGCTCACGCCTGAAATGCGGGAAGCCTGCCCAACGTTTTCCGGACGAATTTTTTGAAGCTTCTCACGCGCTTCCTTTCGCAACCCGGTAATGGATAGAAAATTGATTCCCTCTGGAAGCTTTTTTCCCTCCAAACGGCGCATTTCATCAATTTGTGCCTGCTGACGTTTGATATAGCCTTCATATTTCAAACCGATTTCCACTTGCTCAAAGATTTCATCCGGAAAATTGGGCCGTGTTGGATCAAAAGGCTTTAACAGGCGATAGTTGAGTTGTGGGCGTTTGAGCAGTTCGCTTAAACGGACGCCTGTCTGAATGGGAGATGTTTCACGTGAAACAAGCAGATCATTGAACGAGGGAGAAGGGGAAAGAACGGTTTCCTCCGCACGCTTTTGTTCCAGTTCGATCAAGCGGCGCTTTTCCTGAAAACGATGCCATCGCTCTTCGTCGATCAGACCGATTTCATAGCCGAGAGGTGTCAGCCGCAGGTCAGCGTTATCCTGCCGCAGGATCAGACGGTATTCCGAGCGAGAAGTCATCATCCGGTATGGATCGGAGCAGCCTTTGGTTACGAGGTCATCAATCAATGTGCCGATATAGGAGGAAGCACGGTCTAAAATGACAGGTGTTTTACCCTGAAGCTTGCGGGCGGCGTTGATGCCCGCGATCAGCCCCTGCGCGGCAGCCTCCTCATATCCGCTGGAGCCATTAAACTGCCCGGCGCCGTAGAGCCCCTCTAAATCCAAAAACTCCAGCGTTGGCCGCAAGGCAAGCGGATCAACACAGTCATACTCAATCGCGTAAGCACTGCGCATCACCTCGCAATGAGTCAGGCCGGGGATACTGTGCAAAAATTTGAGTTGAACATCCTCCGGAAGGGAAGAAGAGAGCCCCTGTAAATAGAGCTCCTCCGTTTGCGCACCGCAAGGCTCAATAAAAATTTGATGGCGCTCCTTATCCGCAAAGCGGACAATTTTATCCTCAATGCTAGGGCAATAGCGTGGCCCCACTCCCTCAATTTTGCCGCCGTAAAGTGGGGAGCGGTGCAGGTTATTCAAAATGATTTGCTTGGTATCCGAGTTGGTATAGGTAATGTAGCAAAGCGCGCTGTTTTGAATCGGCTGCGCTGTAGCGAAGGAGAAGGGCACCGTATGCTCATCGCCCGGCTGCGGCTCCAGTTCTGTAAAATCGACGCTCCGCCGGTTTACCCGGGATGGCGTGCCGGTTTTAAAGCGCCGGGTAGGAATGCCTAACTCCTTTAAGGAATTGGCGAGTTCTGTGGCAGGGAACATCCCGTCCGGCCCGCTTTCATAGGAGCAGTCACCCACATAAACACGCCCAGCCAAAAAGGTTCCAGTTGCCAGAATAACTGTTTTAGCGTGATAGATGGCCTCAAGCCGCGTTTTTAGCCTCCAAATAGCGGGTGCTTCCGCGGTTGCCGCCGTTTTCATCAGGGAGACAATCTCCGCCTGCTTTAAAAAAAGACGCTCTTGCCGCTCCAGACAATGCTTCATATAAGCGGTGTAGGCACGCCGGTCAATTTGTGCGCGCAGGCTGTGAACGGCAGGGCCCTTTCCAACATTGAGCATCCGGCTCTGCAAGGTGTTCGCATCCGCCGCGCGGCCCATCTCGCCGCCGAGCGCGTCAATCTCGCGCACCAAATGGCCTTTTGAAGTGCCGCCAATCGAAGGGTTACAGGCCATATTGCCCACCCAATCCAAATTCATGGTAAAAACAGCCGTTTTACAGCCGAGCCTTGCCGCCGCGAGGCCTGCCTCAATCCCGGCATGGCCCGCGCCGATCACAGCGACGTCAAAGGTATCTGCAAAGTATTCCAAACAAACTCCTCCATAGAAAGGTAGATATAGATATATATGTCATTTTCCAACACAGAAGGTTGAAAAGACTTCGTTTACAATCGCTTCATTTGCCTTTTCTCCCGTCAATTCCAGCAGGGCGGAGAGCGCGCCGTCGACGCATACGGTTACAGCGTCGAGCGTCATCCCCACATGGATTGCCTCAAGCGCTTGCTCCAAACAGGAGAGTGCTTGGATGCAGCAGGCCCTCTGGCGTTCCGTTGCAAGTAGGGGAGCGGTAGGGTCGAAATCCTGTGTTCCCAACACGCGGGCAGCAGCGTCGGAGAGCGCACCATACCCTTCCCCCTGTGCGGCGGAAATGAAAATGGTCTCCGGAATCATCCGCTTTACGCATCCAGCGTTCAGCCGCTGGGAAAGATCCGATTTATTAATGATCGCAATACAGGGGCGGCCCTGGCAGGCATTCAGCAGGCGAAGATCTTCTTCGTTCAAAGGTTCCCCTGCATCGAATACGGCTAAAATCAGCTGTGCGCGCTCTAACCGCTCCCGTGCGCGCGTAACGCCGATTTGTTCTACCGGATCGTCCGTTTCCCGCAGGCCGGCCGTATCCGCCAGGTGCAGCAACAGGCTACCGAGACGAACTGTTTCCTCCACGATATCCCGCGTAGTGCCTGCATAGGAAGTGACGATAGAGCGTTCTTCCCCGGTGAGGAGATTCATCAGTGTGGATTTTCCCACATTGGGCCGGCCGCAAATCACGGTATCAACGCCCTGTGTCACCGCGCGCCCGGTATCGAACTGCGCCAAAAGGGCGGAGAGCCTCTGCCGGGCCTGTGCAATATCGTGGTTTAGGGAGTTTATATTCAGCTCCGGCAGTTCATCCTCCGGATAGTCCGCCCAAGCGGCCATATGCGCGGCGTCTTTTAAAAGGGATTGGGAAACTGCGTGGATCTCGCGGCTGAGCGCTCCATCATGCGCACTCAGCGCAGCACGGGCTGCCTGGCTACCCTGTGCGCCGATGAGCCCCATCACAGATTCTGCCTGCGTAAGATCCATTTTGCCGTTCAGAAAGGCCCGGCGTGTAAATTCACCTGCGGCTGCCGGGCTTGCACCCGCCTGAAAAACCGCACGCAACGCCTGCTGAAGCAGAAAGAGGCCACCGTGGCAGGAGAGTTCTACCACATCCTCACCCGTGTAGCTGTGCGGCGCTCGAAAAACCAGAGCGATGGCTTCATCGATCGGTCCACTTTCATGGAAAACTCGGCCAAAATGCGCACGGTAGCCTTTGGATTGCGCCAAAGGCAGCCCGCTCGCCGCCTGAAAAACCGCATCGGCGATTTGCAGCGCTTTTGGCCCTGAAATTCGTATCACGCCGATGCCGCCTGCCGCCTGCGGCGTAGCGATCGCGGCAATTGTATGGTTCAAAAAAATCCCTCCCGGGTGATATATATAAGGAAAAGGCAAAGAGGACGGTGTCAGCCGGCCGGCCGCCTGATTTCTGAATCAGTATAGCACGAATTGCAAAACACGTCGAGTATTGGCAAACGAGAAGTTTCCCCCAATGAGGCTTTCCGCAAAATAGGCTGTTGAATTTTTACAGGATCCATGTTACCCTAATGCTAATTTACACAGGAGGGGGAGACGGACAAAATGCTTCGCCGTTTTATCGACTACTATAAACCGCACCGCAAGCTTTTTTTTGCCGATTTGTTTTTTGCCTTTCTGTTGGCTGTGTGCGACCTGTTTTACCCGATGATCGCAAAAAATATCATCAATGAGTATGTGCCGGATAAAAATCTGCGGCTGCTGCTGATTTGGTCGGCGGTGTTATTGGGCATTTATCTGCTCAAGGCTGGGTTTAATTATTTTGTAAACTATTATGGACACATAGTGGGGGTCAGAATGCAGGCGGATATGCGCAGAGATGTGTTCCGCAGGCTGCAAAAGCTGCCATTCTCTTTTTATGATGAAAATAAGACGGGCAGCATCATGTCACGCATCATCAACGATCTGATGGATATCTCAGAGCTTGCCCATCATGGGCCGGAGGATTTATTTTTATCGCTGGTTATGCTGGTAGCCTCGTTTGCAATCCTCTGCACCATTAATGTGCCGCTGACGTTGATTATTTTCCTAACCCTCCCCTTTATCATCTATTTCTCCATGCGGCTGCGTAAAAATATGAAAGCGGCCTTTACCAAATCGCGCGAAGAGATCGCGGAGGTGAACGCAGGGCTGGAGAATTCCATCGCTGGGATTCGCGTGACCCGTGCATACACGGGGGCGGAGCATGAAACATGGAAGTTTGAGCGGCAAAACCAGCGCTTTGTTTCAGCGCGCAGCGCGGCTTATAAAATCATGGCGGTGTTTACCACCGGCAGCACACTGTTTACGGATGTACTCTACTTGCTGGTGCTGGTCGCGGGAGGGCTGTTTTTCTTTCAAGATCGGATCGACGCAGGGGAGTTTGCAGCCTATCTGCTGTATGTGAATTCTTTTCTAAACCCCATCAAGCGTTTTGTAGCCTTTTTTGAGCAGTATCAGAATGGAATCACCGGTTTCCAGCGCTTTGAGGAGCTGATGGCGCAGGAGGAGGAGAGAGAGGAGCCAAACGCTTCAGATGTTCATCAGCTTGCCGGAGCCATTGATTTTGACCACGTCAGCTTTCAATATGAAGGGGAAAAGGAAGAGGGAAGCGGCCGATATATCATCCAAGATTTGTCGCTGCACATCGATCAGGGCAAAACGGTTGCTTTGGTCGGCCCTTCCGGCGGCGGAAAGACAACGCTCTGCCATCTGATTCCCCGTTTTTATGAGGTGAGCGAAGGCCGAATTTTAATCGACGGGCAGGATATCACAAAGATGACCCGCACCTCCCTGCGGCGGAATATCGGCATGGTCGCACAGGATGTGTTCCTTTTTACAGGGACAATCCGGGAAAATATTGCATACGGCAATTTAGACGCATCGCAGGAGGAACTGATTGCAGCGGCGAAAAAGGCGAATATCCATGATTATATTATGTCGCTCCCTGAGGGATACGATACCTACATTGGTGAGCGGGGCGTGAAGCTCTCCGGCGGGCAAAAGCAGCGTATCTCCATTGCGCGGGTCTTTTTAAAAAACCCATCAATTTTAATTTTGGATGAGGCGACCTCCGCGCTGGATAATGCGACCGAAATGCTGATTCAGGAATCCTTGGAGGAATTATCGCGCGGGAGAACCTCTTTGATCGTTGCGCACCGGCTTTCCACCATCAAAAATGCCGATGAGATCATTGTATTTACGGATGAGGGGATTCAGGAGCGCGGCACGCATGATTCACTTTTGGCGCAAGATGGAATCTATGCGCAGCTATACCGCTATCAGTTCCGCACATAAAACAGGCCGCATTTTTGTTTGTGCGAGTGTATGAGCGCGAGCTCAACGGGGATCAACGCGTTTTTTCCCGGAAACCCCGCAACAAATTGGTTTGCTGCGCATCTTGCCATACGGCAACCTTTTCAGGAACGGTAACGCGGAAAACGGTGTGACCGCTCTGCTGGCGGCCCATGGTTCCATAATGGAAAAGAAGAAGAATTGTAAGGATTTCGTAAGAATTCTCCGCCTGAAATGTAACAATCGCCTGCTATCCTAAGAAAAGGAAGGCAGGTGATTGTTTGCTTTTCATGGGTGCTCTGGTATACTAAAGGGGACGTTTTTAAAGGAAACCCTGATGAAAATACCGGAAGGAAACGGGAGGAAACAATTTTATGTATCATATTCTGGTCTGCGATGACGATAAGGCGATCCTGGATTCGGTGGAGATCTATCTAAATCTGGAGGGTTATCATACCATCCGTGCAATGAATGGGCAGGAAGCTCTTAAGGCAGTTGAAAACACAGAGATCCACTGCGCAATCCTGGATATTATGATGCCGAATATCGATGGCCTTACCGCAACGCTAAAAATGCGGGAAAAGCATAACTTTCCAATCATCCTGCTCTCGGCTAAAAGTGAGGATACTGATAAAATTACAGGCTTGAGCTTCGGCGCCGATGATTATGTGACGAAACCATTTAATCCGCTGGAGCTGATGGCGCGCGTAAAATCTCAAATTAGGCGCTATGTGCGGCTGGGCAGCATTGAGTCGAAGGAGGGCGTGATTATCACCGGCGGCCTTGCGCTTGATACCGTGGCCAAAGAGCTGACGCTTGACGGAGAACCGGTCCGGCTGACAGCGCGGGAATACGGCATTGTGGAATACCTGATGCGCAATCTTGGCCATGTGCTCTCGACGCAGCAGATTTATGAGGCGGTGTGGAACGAGCCCTCCTATTCCAGTGAAAAAACGGTTACGGTGCACATCCGCCGCATCCGAGAAAAAATTGAAATCAATCCAAAGGAACCAAAGTATTTAAAGGTGGTGTGGGGCATTGGCTATAAAATCGAAAAGCTTTCTTAGATCAAAAGGGCTGAAAGCCATCTGCGTGCTGTTGGTGCTGGCGCTGACCGGTGTGTGCATGCTTTCGGTTTGCCAGGCCGTCGATCTCGCTAATCATTTGGGTGGCAGATCGCTCGAATCGATCCTTCAGGAAACGGACGGTGATTTTACCTCCAGCAGCATGTTTCAGCAGCTATTGGCGAAAAACCTCTATTATATGCACCAGATGGCATTTGTGTATCATTCAGAGGAAGCAGTCCGCGACGGCTCGGCCTTGAAAGAGCAGGAAGAACTGCTAAAGAAGGAAAAGGACGAGAAGTTGCAGGAAGAATTTGAATCATTAAGGCAGGAAAAAGAAGAGGAAGCGGCGCGGCAAAAGGAGAACGATTATAATTCATATGATGAATACGGCTCCATAGAAACAACCGCCCCTTCCTCCACTGAACCAACCAGAGTGGAGCTGACCGAGGAGGAAGAGGCAGAAATCCGCAGGGAGGTCGAGTATCAATATAATGAACAGCTGCGATACCTGCGCATGAATTTTGAGGATAAATACCGAGAGGCAAAAACTGCGCTTTCAGAGCTTGTCAATCTCCACTACCTTTTGGTCAATCGCAAAACAGGCGAGATCTACACCAATTTGGAAGGAAGGATCGACCCTAAAACAATGGATCTGCGCTCTCTCGTGGAGCAATACCAATGGAATGAAAGCTATACGGAGCAATATCGCTATCATTCCGGGGAACGGGTGGATTCTTATAGTCAGCAAACAGTAGGCATGTGGGTGGGATCTTTGGATTATGATAATTGGGCCAAAGCATATCAGGATCGGGTAACGCTTTATGAGAAGGAATTTGTCAATCAGGGCTGGGACGTCTATGTTGGCCTGAACGATCATCTTGAATCTTCAGATGAATTTTATTCGCTGCAAACCCAATTTAGAATTGCTAAAAACACGCTGCCGTCTTACCTCATAGCAGCAGGGGTTTCCTTCCTGCTAGTGGTTGCCCTCGCCATTTGCCTAATTGCCGCAAGCGGGCGCCGCGCCGGCACGGAGGAGATCACTCTCATCTGGACAGATCGGATTCCAAACGATCTGCACTTGATTCTATCCGGTGCGCTGATTGTGGTTGGCGTTTCCTGTACGGTATACACGATGTCTTCGCTTTGGTATCCTTCATACGAGGCGAGCAGTCTCGGGGTGGTCGCAGCGATCGCCTCTGCGATGGCTACTGTGGGCATACTGCTTGAATGGCTGACGAGCGTTGCACGCAATCTCAAACGTAAGCAGTTCTGGCGCAATACATTGCTTGCAAAGCTCTTCCGTTTCTTCAAGAAAAACTGGAGGCGCTTTCAAACGGCGCTCCATCATCTCAAAGCGGATATTCAAAAGCATGCAATCCCGAAGCATCACATGGAAAATCTGCGCATATCGATCCTGTTTTTATTCATTGGATATCTGTTGGGCAATATCATCCTTATGGCTCTTACAGTCCTTGCCCTACGAGATGCTTCCTATGGGGGAAGCCCGTTGGTCTTTTTATTTTTCGGCTCCATGACAGCGGGATTCAACCTCATCGTTTTGATTTTATTTTGGAAAAGTGTCATTGCGCTGGATGAAATGATGACAGCTGTTTCCAAAACGAGGCAGGGCGATCTTAGCTATCCGCTAACCCCTTCCAAAATGCCGAAGCTTCTGCGTAAATTTGGAGAAGATATTATCGGCATGCAGGAAGGGATGCGAACTGCAGTGGATGAGGCGATCAAGGGCGAACACATGAAAACGGAGCTCATCACCAATGTTTCGCATGATCTGAAAACGCCGCTGACCGCGATTGTAAACTACGTGGATCTGCTGAAAAAGTGCGAAATCTCCGATGAGACGGCGCGGGAATATATCGGCGTGCTGGAGGAGAAGAGCGAACGGCTCAAGCATTTGATTGAGGATTTGGTAGAGGCCTCCAAGGCGACCACAGGCAATGTGAAGCTTAATTTTGTGAGGGTTAACCTCTATGAGCTTGCCATGCAGGCGATGGGAGAGAATGCGGATGCGTTGGAGGCAGCAGGGCTGGATGTGCGGCTGAACCAGCCGGAGCAGGAGCCCATCCTCTTTGCGGATAGCCAAAAGACCTGGCGGATTATTGATAATTTAATCAGCAATGTTAAAAAATATGCGCTGGCCGGTACAAGGGTTTATATTGAGGTTGGCGAAGAAAACGGCGCTGGCGTTTTTGCAATCAAGAATGTGTCCAGGGAACCGCTTGATGTTCCAATAGAGCAGCTCACACAGCGTTTTGTGCGTGGGGATGCCTCCAGAAGCACGGAGGGCAGCGGATTGGGGTTATCGATTGCACAGAGCTTGTGCGAATTGCAGAGTGGTACGCTAGAAATTACAATGGATGGCGATTTGTTTAAGGTTACCGTGCGTCTCCCTTTAGCTGACCGCTAATCGGCAGGGGGGCCTATCAATAAAAACAAGCGTAAATAATGAAAAGAGCCGTAGTTCCGGAGGAACTACGGCTCTTTTGAGATGGTAATCAAATAAATAAATTAAATAATTAAAAAAATTGATTTTACGATTGACAAAGTGAATTAGATGTGTTATTTTTAAACCACAGGACATCAGAGAAGAAAGGAGTTGAAACGATTGCCACATGAAATTATCGGGATTTGCCCCGTTTGCGGGGAGAAGCTTCATGTAACGCAATTATCCTGTTGCCAGTGTGGAACGCAGATCAGCGGGGATTTTGCACTTTCCAAATTTAATGCGCTCAGTAGGGAGGAGCTTGCTTTTGCGGAAACGTTCCTGCGCGTACAGGGCAGCATCCGGGAGATGGAAAAAGAGCTGGGCATCTCTTATCCAACTGTGAAAAAAAATTTAGAGACGATCATTCGCAAAATGGGCTTTGAAGTGAAAAAGAAATCTGCCCAGCAAGAGATGCTGGAGAAAATTAGAAATGGCGAGCTTACTGTGGATGAAGCAATCACACAGATCAAAACAAACCAAGAAAAGGAAGATTAAAAGCCATCTCTGGCAATCTGAGTTTCGTGATTTTCGAGCATCAATGCGATTTAAAATTTTGGCTGCTTAAATCCGCAAACCTGTGCGGATTTAAGCAGGAAAGGAATGATCATGAGCATGAATACCCGTGCAGAAATTTTGCAGATGGTAGCAGATGGCGTGATTACCCAGGAGGAGGCAGATCGTTTGATTGATGCGCTTGGCGCATCTGGGCAGGGGCAGAGCGATCCACCGGCAGATGGGAAGTTGGAAGCGCCTGAAAACTGGCAGGAAAACGGGCTTTGCACAGAAACGGAGGAGCCATGCCAAAACATCCGCGTGGAGGTGGATGTGGGAGGGCTTAAACTGTTGCCCTCATGGGATGGAAAGCTGCGGTCCGAAGTGAAAATGCATTCCATGGGGGACCGTTTAACGAACTACAGCTATGGGGTGGAGACGCGCTTGGGGGAAACCTATCTTTACCTGAAGCGGAAAATGTTCCGGCCCTGGGGCAGGAACGGTGGCGCCACGTTGGTGGTATATGTGCCGAGCGGTATGCAACGGGTGAATTGCAAGGTGACTGTTGGCGGTTGCCAGGTGGAAAATATTACTGTGGAGGAGCTGCATATCCACACAGATACCGGCGGAACCAGGTTAACCGGTGTGCAGACGAAGAAGACGAAGATAACCACTTCCACCGGGGGAATCGATTATGGCCGGGGGAACCGGGCGGCCAACCAACTGGAGCTAAAAGCGGAGGTGGGGGCTGTATCGGCATTTCTATCTTTGGATCGGGGCTTTCATCTGTTTTATAACACCAATGTCGGCAAGCTAATTGATAAGCTGCCTTCTCATATACGGATTATGAAAACGGGTGGGCAAAATATCGTGGGGGACAGCGGTGAAATATTATATGGTGACAGCGCATGCCAAATCAATATTGAAAGCTCAACCGGTGCAATCCAATTGAAGGAAGAAAAATAGGAAAAGAGTGGATTCGCCTTGTGCGGGCGAATCCACTCTTCGCTTTTTATAGGAAACATCTTATGATTTGTTTGCAGGAGCGATTTTTTCGGAAAGCTTCAGTGCAACTAGCACGAGGGAGAAGCTGATCGCCCCGCCCATTGCCACATCGCTGAGGTAATGCGCGCCCATAATGAGGCGCGAGAAGGCCACGAGAGATGTATAGATGAATGGAAGTAGAAAGCAAAGCCGCTCTTTTCCCTTGAATCGATCCGTGTAAAGTGGTAGGAGCATCATCAGGTAGCTCATGCCTGCGCCCGCCGTGTGCCCACTGGGAAAAGATTTATTCCCGTTGATCCCATTAGGGTGGAGCCATGAGGTGAAGGCGTCGTAATTCCCAGCCGCGAGCAGATCACGGAAACGAACGCGGCCCCAGAGATATTTCAAGCCCTCAATGCAAAGCAGCTGGGCGGTCATAACAACCACGCCAATCCAAGCGGCGGCTCTTAGCTTTTGCATCAGCTCGCGTGGAATAAGGCTCCCTATGAGCAGCGCGACGATTCCAAACCCGACGCCCCAGAGGATGCTGAAAAGCATTCGATGCTCCTCCACAAAGAAATACTTGCCGAAATAGTAACCGAAATAGGCGGAGCCGCCAATAGAAAGCAGAAATCCGGCGGCTTTTTCCCAGCGGCCGGATGCGGCAAAAAAAATTACCGTACCAGCGAGCGGGCAGATCAGGCGTGAGGGGATTTCCCCCGTGTTGCGCAGCCAAATAGCAAAGAGATTCCCCGGATTGTTTAGCCAGATATCAAGCGCTAAGTCATAAAATACGGCGACCGCCATGGCGATCACAAATAGGCTATAAAAGCAGATAGCCGGATTTTTGTAACGCTTCAGCACCAGTCCACCTCCATATCATTTGTACACCGTGGGTATATTTACAAAACAAATATACTGAAAATGATGCGATCTGTCAAGAATCTGCGCTTGCGCAAGTCCAAATTAGTTAAATCTCTAAGAAAATTGGTATTTTTTCTATAGTATTTCTAGCGCGTTTTCGATATGCTAAAAGCGAATAAGTTGTGTTATATATGATGGAGGGATCGCATGCTTCCTTTTCAGATTGCGCGAAGAAGAACGCCCTATTTTGCCCGTTGGGCAAAAATGACCAAGCCTTTTATAGGGGAAAAACACACGCTGGAGGGCAAAAAGATTTGTTATTCTATCCAGAAGGAAAAAGAATATGCCAATCATCTTGAAATGGCTGGATTTTATGCGGCCTCTATCATCAGCTATGGAGCTGATTCGAGCGGCAACCTGCGGATTATGCGCCATGTTGCGTTCCCCTCCCTGCGTATGTATCCGAATCTGACGGGGAGCCATCTTGACTATAATTTTAAGGGAATCACCTTTTCGATCAATCAAAAACCGGCGCGGGAAAAGGCGATTCGGTTTGAGTTTGACGGTATTTTACACCTGTTTACTGATTTAAGCGGCATAGAAGCGGAACATTGTATTTTTACTGCACCGAATCGAAAGGCCTGCGTGGAGAGGGTACGGTTGTGCAATGCAACGGGCAAGGCCGCGCGCGTGCAAATTCACAACCATGACCATCCGACTGAAACAAAGCCCTGCTACGGAATGAATCGAGCTGTTTATCGCATGTATATGCAGGAAGATCCCTGCATGCAATTTGATTTGCAGCCAGGAGAAGCAAAGACCGTTTCGGTTGCCTATTGCGCTGCGGAAAAAGGGGAGCAATTTATCGTCGATTGTGAGGCGGAATCACGCTCTAGGCAAGCGTTCCTGAAAGAAACGGAAACCTTTTTTGTCGTAAATACACCGGATAAAACGCTCAATACCATGGCGGCATATGCGAAAATCCGAGCCTGCGAGAGCATCTTCCAAACAAAGGCCGGGCTGATGCATTCCCCGGGCGGCGGCTATTTTTACGCCGCGATATGGACGAATGACCAATGTGAGTATATAAACCCTTTGTATGCATATCTCGGCTATGAAACCGGCATGCAGCAGGCTTTCAATACCTACAAAATGTATCAACCCTACCTTTCTCCTGACAAGGCGCTGGTTACAAGCATCATCGCGCAGGGGGACGGCGTTTGGCACGGCGCGAAAGACCGCGGCGACAGCGCCATGTATGCCTATGGATGCAGCCGCTTTTTGTTGTCGCTTGGAGATCGGGAAACGGCGCTTCTCTATATGGACTCCATCCGGGATTGCATTGCCTATACGCTCTCGCAGATTGGGAAAGACGGCGTTGTGCGCAGCGACTCGGATGAGCTGGAAAATCGCTTTGAAAGCGGTAGCTATAATCTCTGCACCTCCTGCCTCGCCTATGATGCATTGAGGAGCTGCGCCTTTTTGGAAAATGAAATCGGCGACAAGGAGCGTGCGAAATTCCTTCTGGAGTGTGCAGAGAGGCTTTCCCAGGCGATTGAAGCCTATTTTGGCGCGCAGGTAGAGGGGTATTTCACCTATCGGTATTGCAGGGAGGAAAAAAATCTGCGCTCCTGGATCTGCGCTCCGCTTACTATGGGGCTGACACAGCGGGCCGATGAAACCGTCCGTGCGCTTACAAGCGGCAAGCTTTTGAAGAATGACGGCTTGGTGACACGCAGCGGGGAAAAGGTGTTTTGGGATCGAACCACATTGTATGCACTGCGTGGAATGTTTTATTGCGGAAAGGCAAATGACGCGCTACGGCTCTTGAAGCGCTACTCTTCAGCACGGCTGCTCGGTGAACATATCCCATACGCGGTAGAGGCGTTTCCGGAAGGGAATCAGGCCCAACTTTCCGCCGAAAGCGGGCTATATTTACGCATCTATTCCGAGGGGATTCTCGGCTATCGCCCAACCGGATTGAAACGCTTTGAAATAAAGCCGAATTTGCCGGCGGAATGGGACGTGTTTTCCATAGAGCAGATGCGGCTTTGCGGGCAAACGGCGAGCGTGTATGTGAAACGTGAGCAGAACGCTTATGAAATCACAGTAAAAACGGAAACGGGCGCGCAGTGCGTAACGGGGCAAAGGGCAGTGTTTTCGTTTTAACCCGGCAAAAGGGGATTGACAGGGCTCAAAGGCTGAATTTTATGAATGGGTTGATTGCTCATATAGAAAGCTTCTTATAGATTAGACTACTTTTATCAGTTCAAAGCATGAAGAAAGAAAAAACAACCGATGGCAGATTTGCCATCGGTTGTTTTTGCGAATCAAAAAATAGAGGATACTTTTGCAGGTGTACGCAGCTTCTATTTTTTCCCCTCCGGCTCGAGCGAATAAATGCGTAAGGCTTCCTGTAGTGTGTCAACGGGGGATTGCCCTGCGCCCATTTTTACAGAAATATAGGGCTTTGCCCCCGCGCTGACCAAGATCCGGCCGCGTAGAAGAGCGGCCAGGCGCGATACCTTCTGCATGTCGATCGCATTAGAATAGAGCAGCAGGCAGTTGCCGCGCTGGCTGATTTCGTAGATGCCCTGCCCAGAGGCGGAGTTGCGCAGGAGGGAGACATTAACCAGCCCCTGCACACTGGGCGGCGGGTCTCCAAAACGGTCGATGAGCTCGTCATATACGTCCTCCACATCATCCGGCGTGCGGATATCCGCAATCCGCCGATAGATAGAAAGCCGCTGTGGGATGCTCTCAATGTATTCCTCAGGGATGTGCGCTTCCACTTGCAGGTCAATTAGGCACTCTTCCTCCGGCTTTTGCGGTTTTTCGCCCCGCTCCTCCGCGATAGCTTCCGAGAGCATCTGAATATACATATCATAGCCGACCGCTTCCATATGACCATGCTGCTGTGCGCCGAGAATGTTGCCTGCGCCGCGGATTTCGAGGTCGCGCATTGCAATTTGGAAGCCGGAGCCAAATTCTGTATATTCCCGGATTGCACTCAGGCGGCGGGTGGCGATTTCACTCAATTCCTTGCCACGGGTAAAGGTGAGGTAGGCATAGGCCCGCCGGGTGGAGCGCCCCACGCGCCCGCGGATTTGATGCAGCTGTGCAAGGCCCAGCCGGTCGGCGTTTTCGATAATTAGAGTGTTGACATTTGGCACATCCACGCCGGTTTCAATGATGGTCGTGCAGACGAGCACATCAATCTCCCCGTTGAGCAGATTGCTCCAAATTTCGCTGAGCTCTTCCTCTTCCATCTTGCCATGGGCAATGCCAATGCGCGCCTCTGGCAGGAATTCATGGATTCGTGCCGCCGCGCGGGTGATCGTATCCACCCGGTTATGCAGGTAGTAGACCTGCCCGCCGCGCCGCAGCTCCTTCTGGATCGCCTCTGCCAGAATCCCCATGTCGTGCTCCATTACATAGGTTTGCACGGGGTGGCGATCCTGTGGAGCCTCTTCCAGCATCGACATATCGCGGATGCCGGTCATTGCCATATTGAGCGTGCGGGGGATCGGGGTAGCGGAGAGGGTGAGCACGTCAACGGTCGGGAACAGTTCTTTCAGATGCTCCTTCTGCGCCACACCGAATCGCTGTTCCTCATCAATGATCACAAGGCCCAAATCTTTGAATTTGATATCCTTTGAGATCAGCCGGTGCGTGCCGACCACCATATCCATGCTGCCTTGCCTGAGCCCGCGCAGGATTTTTGCCTGTTCCTGCGGCGTGCGGAAGCGCGAAATCATATCCACTTCCACAGGGAATCCCTCAAAGCGCTTGAGGATCGTTTGATAGTGCTGAAAGGCAAGGATCGTCGTTGGCACGAGCATGGCGCACTGCTTGCCCTCCGCAATGCACTTAAAGGCGGCGCGCAGGGCAACCTCTGTTTTGCCAAAGCCTACGTCGCCGCAAAGCAGGCGGTCCATCGGATAATTTTTCTCCATATCGCCTTTGATTTCGTCAATGCAACGCAGTTGATCGTCTGTTTCCTCAAATTCAAAGCGCCGTTCAAAATCGTTCTGCATGTCCGAATCTGGAGAGAATGCATAGCCTGGCGCCTTCATGCGCTCCGCATAGAGCTTGGTAAGCTGCTCTGCCATATCTTTGACAGCGGCGCGCACGCGCGAGCGGGTTTTTTGCCACTCCTTGCCGCCGAGGCGGTTAATTTTCAGGCTCTTGCCATCCTCATGCGGGCCGATGTATTTGGAAACGAGATCAAGCTGCGTGACGGGGACGTATAAAACATCCTCTTTTGCATATTTGATTTTGATGTAATCCTTGGTAACGCCGCTAACCTCCAGCTTGTTAATCCCGTCAAAAATGCCGATGCCGTGAACAGCATGAACAATATAGTCCCCTCGGTGTAGCTCATCGAGCGAATGGATGCCCGCGCGGGGATTTTTGTTTTTCTTTACCGCGCGGCGAGAAGCGCCCGCCGCGCGCCCGTGGGTGAAAAGCATAAATTTCAGCAGCGGGTATTCCATGCCCGCAGTGAGCCCGCCGGGCAGGATGCTGACACGGCTTGAGGGAAACTCAGAAGGAGGAATATTAAAAAAAACGCTGGGCAGGCCCTCGGCTTCCAAATCCTGTGCGAGCGTTTTAGCGGCCTTGTCCGTGCCCGCCATCACAACACAGGTATACCCTTGCTCCCGTGCCGGGCGCAGCTCTTGCAGCAGGATATCGAGCGCGCCGCCCCAAACGGGCAGCTGCTGGGCATTGAGCGTAGTCAACGCCTGCACGGGCGTATCAAAGCTGCCGCGGGCGAAGGTGTCAAGATAGATTGCGCCGTGCTCCTCATAGGCTTTGACCAGCTCCCCCCAGCCTAATGTAAAGGTATCCAGGCCGCGGCACAGGATGCCGTCTTCAAAGAGCTCTTTTATTTCTTCATGAAAGAGGGATGCGGATGCCGCCGCGCGCTCCTTAACTTTACCGGTATCGCTGATGAATAGCATTGCGTCTTCCGCATAATCGAGGATTGTTGCGGGCGAATCGTAAGCGAGGTTCAGATACCGGTCTAGCGAGGAGAGGTGCGCGCCAGCCCGCAGGCTGTCCACATCCGCAAGCAAAGATGCCCTTGCCTTGGCGGCCTTTCCACGCAGGGAGGCGCAGTGCGCTTCAATTTTATCGGCCAAAAGCTCCTGGCTGTCAAATAGGATTTCCAGCGCCGGTGTGATTTTTGCCGATTGGAGCTGGTCTGTCCGGCGCTGGGATTCAATTTCAAAATGTGCGATCGTATCAATCGTGTCGCCCCAAAATTCCAACCGCAGGGGAAACGAGCCATCTGGGGGGAAAAAATCGATAATTCCGCCGCGTTGGGCAAACTGCCCAATGCCGTCTACCGTTTCTGAACGGACGTAGCCTGCGGCAAGCAGCGCCTCTACAACCGAGCCTGGTGTGCAGCTCTCACCTGCCTTCAGCGTAACGGTGCGGGTATAGAGCTCCTCCGGAGGCAGGGTCAGCTGCACGGCGGCCTCAACGGAGCAGACTACAACACGGTATTCGCCCTCCAGCATATGGCCGAGCACGCCGAGCCGCTGCTGCTCATAGTCGCGGGATTGGCCCTGTGATGGGCGAAGGCTCCAATCCCTTGCCGGATAGAGCAGTGCGCCGCCCTTCATAGCGTTTAAGTTTTCTACAAGGCGGCTGCCCTCTGCTTCATCTGCCACGATGAGCACGGCGCGGCAGCCCTCGTCCTCGCATAGCGAGTGCACAAGGTGTGCCTTGTGGATCGGGGAAACGCCCGTCACACCGGCAGGCAGCCGATGTTCCCGGATTGCGTTGGATATGGTTTTATATTCTGCGCTCGCACGCAGCACTTTAGAAAAACAGGACATGGTTGCAGCTCCGCTTCCGCACGCGTTACCGCGCACTGTCAGGTTTCAATTTTCTCTATTCTCCAGACTGACTTCAAGAATGGGATACAGCTCTTCCAGCTGGGTGATTTCATAGGTGCATATAGCGCCGCTCGTGTTTTGCATGCCGCTGGGGTTCAGCCAACAGGTATCAATGCCCGCATGATTACCGCCGCGGATATCGGAGGAGAGGGAATCGCCAATGATCAGCATGCGCGCGCGGTTTTTCTCCGGAATGCGGGAAAATACATAATCAAAAAAGCCCTTTTGCGGCTTTTGAAAGCCGGTCTCTTCCGAAACAAATACGCCGTCAAAAGCATGGGCGAGAGGGGAGCCCTCCAGCCTGCGGTATTGCACCCGCCTCAGCCCGTTCGTCACCAAATAGAGGCTGTATTTCGCCCGGAGAGTATCAATCAGCTCCAGAGCGCCGGGAAGAAGATATGCGCCCTGGCCGAGGTAGCCGATATAGGCTTCATTCGCTTCAACAGGGGAGGCGCCAGCCATCCCCGCGGCGTCGAAGAAGTGCAAAAAACGCTGAATTTCGAGCTGATCCTTTGTGACCTTGCCTAGCTCGTATAATTCCCAAAGAGCCTGATTTTTTTCTTGATACAGGGCAAACAGCTCCTGCGAAAAAGGGAGGGCGAATTGCGCCAGGGTGCGCCGCAGCGCCTCCCAGGAAGCCTTTTGGTAGTCGAAAAGCGTGCCGTCGGCATCAAACAGCAACGTTGTATAGCGGTATGTAGAGTCAAACATTTTTGCACAGCCTTTCTCAAGGGAAGGATAGGGGAATAGCAGGCTTATGAGTTGTATAGGTTCATCGCGCGGTCCGTTTCCTCCCGCACAAGCAAAGGCACTGCTTCACAGGCCTTTTCCATCGCTTCCTTCATCCGAGAAAGCTCGTCTTTTTGAAACGTGGAGAGCACCCAGTCGGCCAGATCGTAATCCGGGCGCGGCTTTGCGCCCACACCAAGCTTTATGCGGGGGAACTGATCGCTGCCCAGTAGATAAAGAATGCTTTTGATGCCGTTGTGTCCGCCGTCCGATCCCTTCCTGCGTATGCGCAGTTTGCCCGGAGGCAGAGAGATATCGTCAAATAGTATAATGATATGCTCTGGTGGAATTTTGTAGAAATTGGCCGCGTCGCGCACCGCTTCGCCGCTATTGTTCATAAAGGTCTGCGGTTTCATGAGGATGCAGCGGCTGCCTTCAATGGCAACGTCGGCCACAACGGATTTGAATTTGATGCGGTCAATCTTCACGCCGAGCTGCTGCGCGAGCAAATCCATGCAGAGAAAGCCCGCATTGTGGCGGGTGAATTCATATTTTGGCCCGGGATTGCCAAGCCCAACGATCAAAAATTCCGGCGCACCGGAAGGGGAACGATTCGTTTTCCACTTTTCAAATAAAGACATCGTGCTCTCCAGCCTTCATATTTATTTCCCAATTACAATAGATTGTACGCACAAACGGGGCTGTGGAAGCGCCCACAGCCCTCGCCCTGAGATCGTTCGATTTTATTTCATGCCCTTATAAGGCTTTTTGCGCAGCACCCAGCCCTCTTTATTCACCTGACGCGCACGCGCGATGCCTAGTGCGTTCGCGGGCACATCGTCGGTGATGGTGGAGCCCGCGGCCGTATATCCATAATCGCCAACCCTGACGGGGGCAACGAGGTTGGAGTTGCAGCCGATGAAGGCGTGGTCTCCGATCACGGTGCGGTGCTTTTCTTTCCCGGTGTAATTCACGGTGACGCAGCCGCAGCCGAAATTCACGCTTTTGCCCACGTCCGCATCACCCACATAAGTCAGGTGGGATACTTTCGTGCCCTCCCCGATCCGGGCGTTTTTCACCTCGACAAAATTGCCCAGGTGTGTATGCGGCCCAATTTTTGCATTGGGACGCAGGTGGACGAACGGACCGATATCGGCGCCCTCCTGGATTTCCGCCTGTTCGCTGAGCACGTTGTCGAGCTTCACATTGTCGCCGGCCAGGGTGTCGATAAGCTGTGTGTTAGGGCCGATGATGCAGTTTTTGCCGATTACGGTCTTTCCGCGCAGGATGGTACCCGGTAGGATGCGGGTATCCGCCCCGATCGTAACATCCGGCCCGATGAACACGCCGTCAGCGCAGGGGATATCCACTCCCTCCAGAAGCCAATGCATCAGCATCCGCTGGCGGGCGAGGTTGTTTAAGTGGAGCAATTGGACGCGATCATCAGCTTTGAGCGCAATATCCGGGTCGGCGGCGGTAAATACACCCACGTGCTGCCTGCTGTCGAGCATGCACTGTACCACATCGATCAAATTAGATTCTCTGCCGGTGCATTCCTCAGCAATCTGGCCCGTCGCCCGGAGCAGTTGGTCACATTGGAACCAGCCGGCGCCGGCAAATACCTCTCGACCCGTTTCATTGGCATCCTGCTCTGCAAGAATGCCTGCAAAAGCCCCGTCCGCGCTGCGGGCAATATGTGGATAGCCGTTGGAGTTTTTCACAAAGGCGGCGAGAATAGTGGCTGCATTCCCTGCGCGTTTATGCGCATCAAAGGCGGATCGTATCGTATCGGCATCTATCAGGGGGATGTTTCCGTTGAGAAGAAATACGTCCCCACCGCGAAAACGCTCCAAAAAGGCGCGTGCCTGCGAGATCGCATGGCCTGTGCCGGAAGGCCCCAGCAGAATGGTTTCGCCGCGCCCCTCCAGATGGCTGGCCAGGGCTTCGCAGTGGGCGGCAACGGTGCAGGTTGATTGGATGCCGGCGTTCTGCACGGCGTCGAGCACCCAGTCGATCATTGGCTGGAAGAGTACCTCCGCCATGGCAGCTGGCCGGGAGGATTTCATCTGTTTGCCATCGCTGGCGGCGAGAATAACTGCACAACGGCTGTTTTGCATGAGTGCGACCCCTTTCCTTGCTTCATAATCATATTATCATAAATGAAACACCAAAAAACCATTTCTTATTGATTTTAATATTATGCCAAGAATGTGGTAGTTTTTCAAGCTTTTCGAAGATTCGAGATTGAAATTGTAAAAAGGTATCTATAATATACAAAACAAGGAAACGCTAAAAACATGAATTTATATCAATCATGCATGGAAAAAATTGTTCGTATCTGTTATAATGCAGGTTGACGTAAACCGGCCCTTCAGGTTTTTTAGGAAACCCGGCCGTGGTCGTGATTATTTCGCTGATATTTAAATTGGAGGATGATTTGGAATGAGCCACAAGTATGTTTACCTGTTCTCTGAGGGCGACGAGAACATGCGCGAGCTCCTCGGCGGCAAAGGCGCAAACCTTGCGCAGATGACGCGGCTCGGCATGCCCGTTCCGCAGGGCTTCACGATTTCTACCGAGGCCTGCACCCGTTATTATGACGACGGTAAAAAGATTGCGCCTGAAATTGAGGCGGAAATCTATGAATACCTTGCTAAGATGGAAGAGATCAACGGCAAGAAGTTCGGTGACCCCAAGAATCCGCTGCTCGTATCAGTCCGCAGCGGTGCGCGCGCTTCCATGCCCGGCATGATGGACACCATCCTGAACCTCGGCCTGAATGACGAGGTTGCCGCAGGCATGATCGCAGGCAACCCGGATCCGAAATTCGAGCGGTTCGTCTATGACTCCTATCGCCGCTTCATCCAAATGTTCTCCGACGTTGTTATGGAAATTTCCAAAAAGACGTTTGAAGTGATCATTGATGAAATCAAAGATCGCAAAGGGGTTAAGAACGATATTGACCTCGATGTGAATGATATGAAGGAGCTCGTCAAGCGCTTCAAGGAGTATTACAAGGAGCAGAAGGGCACTGATTTCCCGACCGATCCCAAAACACAGATGATGGAAGCCGTCAAGGCTGTTTTCCGTTCGTGGGACAACCCCCGCGCCAACGTATACCGCCGCATGAACGATATCCCCTACTCCTGGGGTACTGCCGTTAATGTGCAGCCCATGGTGTTCGGCAACCTGAATGAAAATTCCGGCACAGGCGTTGCCTTTACGCGCGACCCGGCCACGGGTGAAAAAGCGCTCTTCGGTGAATATCTGATTAACGCGCAGGGTGAAGATGTTGTTGCGGGCGTGCGCACCCCCAGCAAGATCGATCAGCTCAAGCAAGATATGCCGCAAGTGTATGAGCAGTTTGCAACAATCGCCCAGAATCTTGAAAATCACTATAAAGATATGCAGGATATGGAGTTCACCATTGAGAACGGCAAGCTCTACATGCTGCAAACAAGAAACGGCAAGCGCACCGCCGCCGCCGCTTTGAAAATTGCGGTTGACCTTGTGGACGAAGGCATGATCACAGAGGAAGAGGCGGTTCTCCGCGTTGATCCGAAGCAGCTTGACGCTCTGCTGCACCCGCAGTTTGATGCAAAGGCGCTGAAGACTGCCGCTCCGGTGGGCGCAGGCCTTGCGGCTTCCCCTGGAGCTGCCTGCGGCAAGGTGGTGTTCACGGCGGAAGATGCAAAAGAGTGGGCCGACAAGGGTGAAAAGGTCGTTTTGGTCCGTTTGGAGACTTCCCCCGAAGATATCGAGGGTATGGCTGCGGCGCAGGGCATCCTGACCGTTCGCGGAGGCATGACCTCCCACGCGGCGGTTGTTGCGCGTGGCATGGGCACCTGCTGTGTTTCCGGCTGCGGCGAGATCACGATGCATGCAGAGGAGAAATATTTTGAGCTTGGCGGCAAGAAGTACAACGAGGGCGACTATATCTCCCTCGACGGCTCCACCGGCAAGATTTACGGCGAAGCGGTACCGACTGTGGAAGCCACCATTTCCGGCGATTTCGACCGCTTCATGAAGTGGGCGGACGCTGCACGCACTCTGAAGGTTCGCACGAATGCGGATACGCCGCGCGATACTGCGCAGGCAGTGAAGTTCGGCGCGGAGGGCATCGGCCTCTGCCGCACGGAGCACATGTTCTTTGAGGGCGACCGCATCAAGGCAATGCGCGAGATGATTGTTGCAAAGGATGTGGAAACTCGCAAGAAGGCGCTTGCAAAGATTCTTCCCTATCAGCAGGGCGACTTTGAAGAGATGTACCGCGTGCTGGAGGGCCGCCCGATGACGATCCGCTTCCTTGACCCGCCGTTGCATGAGTTCCTCCCCACCAAGGAAGAGGATATTGCGGAAATCGCAGGCGAGCTGAATATCACAGTAGACGAGCTCAAGGCTGTAATCGCTTCCCTCCACGAGTTTAACCCGATGATGGGCCATCGCGGCTGCCGCCTGGCCGTCACCTATCCGGAAATTGCCGAAATGCAGACGACCGCTGTGATCAACGCGGCGATCACCGTCAACAAGGAGCATCCGGAATACAAGATCGTTCCTGAGATCATGATCCCGCTGGTTGGCGAGATTAAGGAGCTCAAGTATGTGAAGAGCTTCGTCACCGCTACGGCTGATAAGCTCATCGCGGATGCCGGTGTTGAGATGACCTATAAAGTGGGTACGATGATTGAAATCCCGCGCGCAGCGCTGACGGCGGATGAGATTGCCACGGAGGCTGAGTTCTTCTCCTTCGGCACAAACGACCTGACGCAGATGACCTTCGGCTTTAGCCGTGACGATGCGGGTAAGTTCCTTGATGCTTATTATGATGCGAAGATCTATGAGTCCGATCCGTTTGCCAGGCTCGATCAGAACGGCGTTGGCAAGCTGGTGAAGATGGCTGCCGATCTTGGCCGCCAGACCCGCCCCGACATCAAGCTGGGCATCTGCGGCGAGCATGGCGGCGATCCGAGCTCCGTTGAGTTCTGCCATAACATCGGCCTTGCCTATGTTTCCTGCTCTCCGTTCCGCGTGCCGATTGCGCGCCTTGCGGCGGCACAGGCTGCGATTAAGAGCAAGTAAGCTGCTAAACTCAGAAAAAAGACAAGGAAATCGCCGGAGAGGTTTATCCTCTCCGGCGATTTTTATTTCGTTGAGACCAATCGCACCAAGTCGGGCCGAGTAAGCAAACTGACGATATTTTTATGATACATGATGGCGACACGGACGGCCCCGATAGGGATGCATTGTAGCAAAAAGGTGCGTTCATTTGTTAGGAAGCGTAGACTCGTCTCGGATAACAAGCATTTCATGGCTACCATCGGATTTCATATAATTTATGAAGCTAAATACCAAATAGGCCTTTTTATTACCCGAAAATGCATTTTGAATTGCGGCTTTCATCATCATTTTGTCTTGCCGCCGAAGCAGTCATGTGAATCGCACCGCATAAATTCTGAATGTTTCAATTAGGGCTTTTCGTTGAGAAAAAGCACAGTTTATTGTTTCTGCTAACATATTGGGAACTTGGATATCTCTTTGGTTTATGGTAAAATAGCTTCAAACAAAGTTTGAAGCATTGGAAAAATGGTTGTCGGCGCGAAACGCCTCCTGCCGCAGAGCGGCAACGCCATTTTTCGCTGAGGTTAGCCTATTGCGTATATGGTAAAATGGATTCAGTCACAGGGAAATCGTTTTTAGAAAGCCAAGGGCGGTGTGGAATATGGATCATCAGAAAAAGATCGGCGTTTTTATCCGACAGGCGCGGGAGAGGCAGAACATCACCAAAGAAACGCTGGCCCGTTCCCTGCAAATTAGCGAAGCGGAGCTCTCTGCCTGGGAGGAGGGAGTATCCTACCCGGCACTTACGCAGGCTCCCGCACTGGCAAGGGAACTCGCCGTTTCTCTGGACGAGCTGTTCAATGCCCGATATCACACGGTCGCTCAGGACTATCAGGCATCAGAGGCCTGTTTTCTGCATGAGCAACCGCAGCCTGCTGATGCACCGGACCAGGATGAAACGAAGGAAACGCCCGCGTTGCAGGTTCCTGTGGAAAGCCAGGTTCAAAGCAGGCCGCGGCTGCCGGCTTGGACAAGGCTCCTCCTTGCAGGGTGTCTGATCGTGGAGGCGGGGGCGGGGTGTATCCTGCACCTATCTTCCATGAAAATGGCAGAACTCGTGCTGAGCTCTGCCGTTGCTGCCGCCACGCTTATCATGATCTCCGTCGGCATTTATATATATAGAAAGCATCCCACACTACGCGGTCGGGCGCTCTTATTGCCGCTGCCCGCGGTGATTCTGATGCTGCTTGTGATGGTTCCCTATCTCCTGGCTTAAAGCGTCAGGGCCTTTTTTCAAACGACTTCGACTTTTTTAAAAGCGGAAAATGAGTTTGTTTTTTGGTCCAAACAGCGAAAAAATAAAATAGCTTTTCTTGTATGGTAAAAGGATGATATAATGGGAATGGATCATTAAAATTTATCGTGAGGAGAGGAAAATGATGCAAAACTCGCAGGAACAGAAAAGAATGCCGCTGATTGAAAACCGAACGCTTTGTCTGACCATTTTGTTAATGGCTCTGGTTTACAATGTCATTTTCGGTTGCGTGCGTAATCCACTCGGTGAAGAGAACACGATCTCCTGGATCGGCTACGACCACCCCTTCGCTTTCTTGGTTTGGGGCGGGCTGACCGCCGCCGCGTTTTTTTTGAATATTTCGTATTTATACCATCGTTACCACTATGCGGGTAAAATCGGTACGATCTCGCTCTATACGGCCCCAATGATGGCGATGACGGTGATTTTCATCAATGACTGGGGCTGGGAGCATGTGCTCCACTGGATTGGGGCAATCGGCTTTATTGCGCTCAACGGCGCGGCTTTGCTTCTGTTTTTCCTGCATCATTTCAAAACACATATCAGCTATAAAATCACCTCGTTTGCCGTGGCGGGGATGCTTTTGGCGATGCTGGTGATTTTGCTGACGGTTGGGAAAAGCGGGTTACTGGAGCTTGTGCCGATGTGGATTGCGATGATCCTGTTGTTCCTGGTGAATTTTACGGAGATTTACCCCGTGACGGAGCAAGCGGCCGTGCCCGCGGCACGGGCAAAGGATCGGAAGAAAGCGGAGAAATTGGCCTGGGGGCTCGGCATATTCGGTGCGCATCAGTTTTATCTGAGTTGCTGGCCGCAGGGGCTTGGCCATTTATGGATGACCTATGTAGGGTGCCTGTTTTGCTTGGACCGGTTCATCGGCATGGGTAATATCAACGGCATCGAAGGGGAAAGCGCTTGGATCTACCTTGCAGTAGGCTTCTCTATTTTAATTGGCTCCGCCGCTTGGGCAGTGTGTGATGCGTTGGAGCTGCACAGGGGTGTTCGGAAAGAGGCGCGCGCGTATGCCTATGCTTCCCAATCACGCTGACGTGCGTTTCATAAAGGCTTTTTATCTGCCAAAAAAATTCGCCTGTCGGGAAAGCGCGGCTGGTGTTACCGGGCTTCAGCTATTTCTTGATTCCTCGATATATTCCATAAGATCGCCGGGCTGGCATTGCAGCACCCGGCAGATCCGATCAATGGTTGCCATTGATACAGAGTGATTGTGGCGCAGGCGGGTGAGCGTCCCATCTGCGATATTGGTTGATTTTTTGAGCCGGTAAAAACTGATTTGGCGATCTGTTAGCAGGCGCATCAGTTTGTGATAGACGATTGCCATATGGATGACCATTCCTCTCTTGCACCGAGTGGTTTGAAAGCGTTATCCTCCCAAAGCGTATACCTCAGCATCTATTTTATGATTTGGAGATGAGGTAAAAATGGGCCGCTTCTCCGAATCGCTGTGAATGTTGCGCTTTTGTATTCCATTTTACCGGGAAGCTGTGGCCAGATGACCAAAAAGCCGGGTAAAAAGCCCTTTTATCAGGGAAAATCACTTGACCACTTGAGAAAAGTGTGTTATAGTGATCTTACCTCTAAGAGGGCTCTTTTTTTGTACCCATTTTTAGAGGGAGGCTGGAACCTGAAAAATTCTGCTGGAAGGCAGGCTGCGGGTTTCTTGCGGAGCAGTGCCCTCAAGGTTGCTCGGCAGGGAAAACGGAGCTGAGCCCGCGGATTGACAGGCTCTGAAAATATCCGGAAAACTGGAGGTGCCGTCATGAGAGTAAAAGTCACTTTATCCTGCACGGAGTGCAAGCAGCGCAACTACAATACGATGAAAAACAAGAAGAACAACCCCGACAGGCTGGAGATGAATAAGTATTGCAGATTCTGCAAGAAACACACGCTCCACAGAGAAACCAAATAAGAGCGGAGGAAAGATGAATGGCTGACGAAAAGAAAAAGGACGCGGTGGAAAAGGCTGAAAAGAAGGCCAAGGCCACAAAAGCGGACAAGGCCGATAAGGCAAACAAACCGAAAAAGCCAAATATCTTTGTGCGCGCCGGCAAGGCGATCGCCCGCTTTTTTAAGGATTTTAGGGGCGAAATCAAGAAGATCACCTGGCCTGATGCGAAAACCGTGCTCAAGAGCACCGGCGTTGTAATCGCCGTGATTTTGATTATCGGCATTGGCATCTGGATTGTGGACTTCGGCCTTTCCCAGGGACTGAGCCTGATTGAGGGCCTGGCGCAGGATCCCACGACAACGGCCGCCGCCGCAGAATCAACTTCGGGCGTCACCAATGCCGCAGCAGGTGTCATTCAGCTGTTTGGCGGGCTGCTTGGTTAAGGCGCGTTCGAAGCGAAAGGGTGGTCTAACATGGCTGACAGCGCAAAGTGGTATGTAATTCATACCTATTCCGGCTACGAAAATAAAGTGGCCAATAATATTGAAACGGTTGTGGAAAACCGCCAGATGCAGGATCAGATCCTAGAGGTGAAAATCCCGATGGAAACGGTCACTGAAATCAAGGATAACAAAAAGCGCGATGTAGAGCGCAAGGTGTTCCCCGGCTACGTTCTGGTGAAGCTTGCGGTCGATGTGGAGGACGGGGAGTACGTTATGTCAGACGATACTTGGTACGTCATTCGCAATACGCGCGGCGTTACGGGCTTTGTAGGCCCGGAGAGCAAGCCCATCCCGCTCAGCGACGAGGAAGTGCTTGCGCTTGGCGTAGAGAAAAGGCAGGTCGAAGTGGCCTATCAGGTCGGCGATCTTGTCAATATTATTGACGGCCCATTCGGGGATTTCTCCGGCGTCGTCGAGGAGATTGATCCGGATAAAGATCTTGTCCGCGTGACGATTTCCATGTTTGGCCGCGAAACCCCGGTTGAGTTTGCGCTCGATCAGGTGGAGCCGGCAGTCAATTAATCACAGTTTGGTAATTAGCGGCCCTGCCGCTTATTATGCGCCTGCGCGGCTTTGCCGCCCGGCGCGGGGGTTCGCCCCCTGTGGGAGGAGTAAGAATTCATACTTGCTCCGCCAATTACCACATATATTTGGAGGTGCAAAAAATGGCTCAAAAGGTTGTAGGTTTAATTAAGCTGCAGATCCCCGCCGGAAAAGCAACCCCGGCACCCCCGGTCGGTCCTGCGCTGGGTCAGCACGGTGTGAACATTATGGCGTTCACGAAGGAATTCAATGAGCGCACAAAGAATGATATCGGCCTGATTATCCCGGTCGTCATCACCGTTTATGCAGACCGTTCTTTCACGTTCATCACAAAGACGCCGCCCGCCGCCGTTCTTCTGAAGAAGGCCTGCGGAATTGAAAAAGCGTCCGGCGTGCCGAACAAGAACAAGGTCGCAACGATCACCGGTGAGCAGATTAGAAAAATCGCCGAGCAGAAGATGCCTGATCTGAATGCAGCGAGCGTAGAAGCGGCAGCCAGCATGATTGCCGGCACTGCGCGCAGCATGGGCATTGTTGTCTCCGATTAATGCTCCCGGGTGGGAGGAACAATCCGATTAACCACTCTTTAGGGAGGTCAGACGAATGAAACATGGTAAAAAATATGTCGAAAGCGCCAAGCTTGTCGATAAAACAAAGCTCTATGACCCTGCGGAAGCGCTGGAGGTCGCGGTGAAAACCGCAACAGCTAAATTTGATGAAACTGTGGAAGCCCACATTCGCTTGGGCGTTGACTCCCGCCATGCGGATCAGCAGGTTCGCGGCGCGGTCGTATTGCCCAACGGAACGGGTAAATCCGTGCGTGTTGCTGTGTTCGCTAAGGGCGACGATGCAAAAGCAGCGCAAGAGGCAGGCGCGGAGTTTGTCGGCGCGGAGGAACTGGTTGCCAAGATTCAGGGCGAAGGCTGGATGGATTTTGACGTGGCGATTGCTGCGCCCAATATGATGGGCTTGGTCGGTCGTCTCGGTAAAGTGCTTGGCCCGCGCGGCTTGATGCCAAGCCCGAAGGCTGGCACCGTAACGCCTGACGTTGCAAAGGCTGTTACAGAGGCAAAGGCTGGTAAGATTGAGTACCGCCTTGATAAGACCAACATTATCCACTGCCCGATCGGTAAAGTTTCCTTTGGCGCGGAAAAGCTGAATGAGAACTTCTCCACTCTGCTGGAAGCGATCATTAAAGCGAAGCCCGCGGCGACGAAGGGCCAGTATATCCGCTCCTGCGTGGTTGCCACCACGATGGGCCCCGGCGTGCGCATTAATGCAAACCGCGTGGGCGGTGCGGAATAAGCAAAAATGCTTGACACGGAGCAATCTGTGTGCTAGTATAATAATCACTGTTCTTACACCGAAGACAGCAGGTGCGCTTTGCGCATAATGGCTTTTGCCGCCTGCCGAGGAATGGAGAGCATACGACGGCCGGAGGTCTCCGGCATGAATTTGTATGTTGGCCCTTCCTGCGGTGCGCGGGAAGGGTTTTTCTTTTTCCCGTGTAAAGGCGTTTTTAGGAAATGCCTGAGATGCCGGCTCTCCATCCTTCGGATGGGAAGCGGTAGATTTAGAGGAGGTGAAATCCATTGCCGAGTGAAAAAGTATTGGAACTCAAGAAGCAGAAGGTTGCAGACCTCTCCGCACAGCTGAAAAATGCATGCGCAGGCGTGGTCGTCGATTACAAGGGCATCAATGTGGCGGATGATACAAAGCTTCGTAAGGAGCTGCGTGAGGCAGGCGTTCATTATGCTGTCGTTAAGAATACGTTGCTGCATCTTGCTGTGCAGGATGCTGGCCTTCAGGAGCTTGATAATGTGCTTTCCGGCACAACCGCAATTGCCCTGAGTGAGGATGATTATGTTGCCCCCGCACGCATTCTGTGTAAGTTTGCCGATGCGAGCAAAACCTTCACTGTGAAGAGCGGTTTCTTGGATGGCGACGTGATCGGCCTTGAAAAGATCAACAGCCTTGCAAAGCTGCCGTCCCGCGAGATTTTGCTCGCCACGGTGTGCAATGCGTTCAACGCACCCATCGCTTCCTTTGCACGCGCGATTCAGGCGATTGTCGACAAATCCGGCGAAGCCGTTCCCGCACAGGCAGAGGCTCCGGCAGAGGCGTAATTGCAAGGTTGTATTGCAATCGCCCTAGCTACAATATGAAATAATTGGAGGTTTATTACAATGGCATCTGATAAAATTAATGCGATCATTGAAGAAATCAAAGTCCTCTCCGTGCTGGAGCTCTCTGAGCTGGTACATGCAGTTGAGGAAGAGTTCGGTGTGTCCGCTGCTGCTGCGGTAGCAGTTGCTGCTCCGGCCGATGGCGGCGCTGCTGCTGCGGAGGAAGAGAAGACCGAGTTTGATGTGATCCTTGCCGAGGTCGGTGCGGAGAAGATCAAGGTTATCAAGGCGGTCCGCGAGATCACTGGCCTTGGTCTTGCCGATGCAAAGGCTCTTGTTGACGGCGCTCCGAAGGCCGTGAAGGAAGCGATCTCCAAAGAAGACGCGGAAGCGGCGAAGGAGAAGCTGGAGGCTGCCGGCGCGAAGGTTGAGCTCAAATAAGCTTACGCTGCTAAGAATAAAAGACCTGAAAGCATTGCTTTCAGGTCTTTTTCTCATTCTAATCTTTGAAAATGAGGTCGGATCCATACAACAGAAGTCCTAGAGGTTAGGCGCTTACGCGGGCAAAAGGACTCATAGGGTATAGAATATAAAAAAATCTTATGCGATATGATGACGCTGGCGGGGATTACAAGGCTGAAACGATCGGGGCTTTCCATTGGACACAAAAGGGGAAGCAATTGATATGAAACAATGGTTGTTGGGGGAAGGAAGGGAATGAATCAAATGGAAACGGGCATCCCTAGCGAACTGGCTGTTGAAATCCGCAGTATCTACTGGAGCTGGGTGCAGATGAACGATGGCGCCATATGGAATGTGTAGCCCGTGAGATCGAAAAATTGGCAGCTCGCTATCATTTGGATCTGCTTCTTTGCGAAAGCATGGCGTATTGCCATGATATTTTCTGCGTGCTGGAGCCCAAGGAGATGCTGCTGGCCGTACAGGAGCGGTACGGTAGCCTTTTTTCTATGATGCGGAACGGATGATCCCATCTATGCTATACCAACGGATATCAGCGTGCCTTGCACAGTCGCGGTGGGGGATTCAGAATAAGGAAGCGCTCAGCGCCACCGCATGCTATACGACGCTGCGGGCGGAAGTAAGCGCGCTGGATATGGCTTTCATTGCAGATAAATTGGCCTGGGAATCGAGGGGTTCGTTTTTTGAACGAGTTAGCGCTGCGGTTGAGAGATTGCTCCCAGAGGCATGCCACCTATATGCAAGATATGGAGCGGCACGGGCAGATTTTGCTGCTACATCCCTGATGGCTGGAAGCAAAGGCGCATTTGCTTCCAATTACTTGACCAGATTTTTAAAACCGTGTATAAAGAAAGGGATGGGCGGCAATACAAAACTTAGATTGTTTTCGTCCTATTTGAGAAAGGCGTGTGATAACATGATCTCGGAAAATCGAAAGGTCGTTTTGATCGGAACCGGCATGGTGGGTATGAGCTATGCCTATGCGCTGCTCAACCAGAATGTCTGTGATGAATTGGTGCTGGTGGATTTGGACCGCAAGCGGGCGGAGGGTGAGGCAATGGATTTAAACCATGGCCTAGCGTTCTCTGGCTCGAACATGAAAATTTATGCCGGCAGTTATGAGGACTGTAGCGATGCGGATATCGTCACTATTTGTGCGGGCGTCGCACAAAAGCCAGGAGAATCCCGACTCGACCTGCTCCAGCGGAACACGGCGGTTTTTAAATCGATTATCGACCCGGTCACAGAATCGGGCTTCAACGGGATTTTTCTGGTGGCGACTAATCCGGTGGATATCATGACGCGGATCACAGCCGTGCTCTCAGGGTTTAATCCCCGTCGTGTTTTGGGCACAGGCACCGCGCTCGACACTGCCAGGCTGCGCTATCTGCTCGGGGCCTATTTCCATGTAGATCCCCGCAATATGCATGCCTATGTGATGGGCGAGCATGGGGATAGCGAGTTTGTTCCATGGTCGCAGGCAATGATGGCAACAAAGCCGGTGCTCTCCATCTGTGAAGAGTCCCATGGAAGATATTGCTGTGAGGAAATGGAGAAGATCACAGAAGAAGTGCGCGGCGCGGCGCAAAAGATTATTGAGGCCAAGCGCGCAACCTATTACGGCATCGGGATGGCCCTTGTGCGCATTACACGCGCGATTTTCGGCAATGAAAACAGCGTGTTGACAGTATCCTCTATGATGCGTGGAGAATACGGGGAGACAGGGGTATTCGTAGGCGCTCCCTGCATTGTAAACCGCAATGGCGTCCAGCGCATTTTGCAGCTGTCTCTAAACGATGAGGAAATGGCGCAGTTCAAGGCCTCCTGCGAGACGCTTCGCACTCATTTTGATGAACTGGGGCTGCAATAACACCAAAAGGGAACAAAGAGGCGGGGCATTCAGCGCCCCGCCGTTATGTTTAAAAAATTAGGAAGGATGTGGAGCGGTGCAATACCGGAAAGACCCGAAAAGTGGAAACAGGCTGTCTGCACTCGGCTTTGGATGTATGCGCCTGCCGAGAAAACACGGCGCGATCGATCAGGAAGAGAGCACGGCTTTGATCCAAAAGGCAATTGAGGATGGCGTTAACTATTTTGATACAGCCTACATGTATGCAGGGAGCGAGGAAACGCTTGGCCGGGCATTACAAGGAGGCCTACGGGAAAAAATATACATAGCGGATAAGATGCCGCCTCCTTTGTGTAGAAACGCGGCGGATTTTGATAAGCTTTTGCATAAGATGCTGGACCGGTTGGGGACGGATTATATCGATTATCTTCTTATTCATATGCTGACGGATGTGGAAACATGGAATCGCCTCTGCGGCCTGGGGATTGAGGATTGGATTCGGACGCAGAAGCAGGCGGGCCGCATCCGGTCGATCGGGTTTTCCTATCACGGTGGGCAGGAGGAGTTCCCCAAGCTGCTGGAGGCATATAATTGGGATTTTTGCCAAATCCAATATAACTATATCGATGAAAATAATCAGGCAGGGCGCAGCGGGCTGCAAAAGGCGCATGAGCGCGGGCTGCCCGTGATCATTATGGAGCCGCTGTTGGGCGGCAGGCTGGCGGAGAATCTGCCGCCGGCCGTGAACGCGGCGTTTCGGGCGGCAGATCCGGCGGCAACGCCTGCTGAATGGGGGCTGCGGTGGATTTGGGATCAGCCGGAGGTTACGGTTGTGCTCAGTGGGATGAGCACACGAGAGCAGCTTGCGGAGAATGTGAAGGTGGCCGGAGATGCGCTGCCCGGCTCCATTGGGGCGGAAAAACAGGCGGTATATGAGGGCGTAGCCAAGGCGTTTCGTTCCTCTTTCCGGATTCCCTGCACGGCCTGCGGCTATTGCATGCCCTGCCCCTATGGGGTGGATATCCCCTCTTGTTTTGCGGCATACAATGCGGCCTCCATCCAGAAAAAAACGGGGAAGAGCCAATATATGAATACAACGGCCGGCTTCCGGCCCAGCCACCATTTTGCGAGTTTGTGCAGAGAGTGCGGTGCATGTGAAAAGCGCTGCCCACAAAAGATAAAAATCCGCGCGGAGCTCAAAAAGGTAGCAGGGGAATTTGAGCCGTTTTGGTTCCGCCCGGCGATGGCGGTAATTCGATTCCTGCAAAGAAAGCAGTGCACTGCGGCTCCAAAAGGATAGAATAGATGTTTGGCTTTTCGTATCATAATGGCGATACCCCCGCCTTTTTGGCAGGGGCATTGCTAATTTTTTCTCCAAATATCAAAAAGAGGGGAGTTTCCGGAGATCATTGATTGCCGGAGTCATACTGGATTCTGCTTGTTCCAAAATCTTTATCCGCGTTTTTATGGAGCTAGTTACTTGCTGCTGCCCTTTTGAAAAAAGCGTATTGCTGTTTTGAAGGATCCCGTCACACATATTAGAAAGGCCGCCATATAGCATGATTTGCGATACCGATGCCTCTGCTACCCATTTATTGTCCTTATCATAATTGGAGAATTTAACTGCATTGGCTCTTGTACGCAGAGCGGATAGTTTGGGCAAGAGGGCAGAAAAGGATACCGATTCATTCAGCGCCATCGTCACTTCATTGGAGATCGACCCGAGGTTCTCCATTTCCTCTCCCAAAGCAAGCCTCCATAACACGGCTGCATCACAATATTGCTCTAATTTCAAAGCACTCTCTAAATATTTCATGGCGGGTTCGTCAGCCGAAATCCCCAAAGTTTGCCCTAGCTTTTTTAGCTGCTGGTATTCTTGTATCTTTGCCTCAGAAAGATCGCTCACAACTTTAATCTTTGCATCCTTAAGTGCATTTGTGAAGGCAGTGGAGAGTGCTGTTTTCTGGCGGTTGCTCAGTTTTTTATCTATAACTGCCGAGGATGCTTCTTCATACTCTCCGTTTTGAATCAGTGTAATTGTTTGTTTTTCAAATTTTGTTTGCTGAACTATAAAAACAGCGAGTACTGCACCTGCTAAGATAAGCAGTGCGGCTATGATTGAGAGCGCAATTAAAAGCGTTTTTTTCGAGTGGCCAGAGTTGCTTGTTGCTGCTGTCTGTAGATTCTTTTCCATGTTTCCTTACTCCTTCTTTTCCCGACAAAGAAATTGATATAACAATCCTTTGCAAACCAGTATAGCAAAGGGAGGCGATAAAAGGAATGGGAGGGCAAGTCAATTTAGGGAAAATATCTAAAAGGACAGTTTGTTTTCAGCAAAACTTAGCATTGGATAATGCCATAGCCCCAGTTTTCAAAGCATTTGTCAAAAATCTTGGCGCATTGCATCGTTGCGCTGTGGGGGACGGTTTCACTCTCAAGCTTGCCGGCCCGGATGCAGCGCATGGTCTCCCGCACTTCAAAGACAAAACCGTTGCCATAATTTTTTTGGAATCGCTTCACGGGGAGCCCCTTGCTATTATAAAGCGTGCAGGAGTGTGAGCAGTGTGCCCGAGGAATCCGGATAAACCCTTCTGAGCCATAGATGCAGAGCTCCTCCCGCACGGTGGCGGCGGTTGTCGCCTGCAAATTCGCGGTGCAGCTGGGAAAACGGAGCAGGATACTATCCGTTTTATCCACGCCGGTTTCAGAGCGGGTAAGTATGGATTGCACGTCTATCACCGGCTCGTCGATCAGATATGTGGTCAGTTCAATCGCATAAACGCCGATATCATAGGCTGCGCCTCCACCCAGCACCGGATTGTTGATCCGGTGCGCAGGGTCTCGGCTGGCAGAGAAGCCAATGGTGCAGGTTGCCGCCTCCAAATTGCCAATCCGGCCCTCCTTTATCCACTGGCGGGCCTGATTGATATGCGGCAGAAAACGAGACCACATTGCCTCCATAACAAACAGCTTCTTTTCCTTTGCAAGGCTAAAAATTTCCTGTGCCTGCGCTGCGGTGGGAACCATACTTTTTTCGCAGAGAACGGGTTTATTATGTTCTAAGCAGGCTATAATGTTTTCATAGTGGAAATTATGCGTGGTTGCAATATATATCGCATCAATATCTTCCCGTGCCAGGAGATGCTCATAATCGCTGTAAAAATCCTCAATACCATGCCGTTTTGCAAAGCGCCAGGCGCGTTTTTGATCCTTGCTGGCCACGGCCGCAACACATGCATCGTCCACCTTGCCGACCGCGTTGCAGAATTTGTGCGCGATGCCCCCTGCACCGAGGATGCCAAACCGAAATTGCTTCATGCGGAGCGCTTCCTTTCTTTATCAAAATTTCATGATTCGGCTGTTGTTTCTATTATAATACAAAATCCAGCCCTTTACAAAGGAAACCTTGCCAAGGGAAAAGAATGCGGGTATAATGGGCTGGGGCGGCGATACCCTTTGCTTCGATAGACAGCCGCTTTGATAGCCGGTATGGAAAAGAGGTTAATAAAAATGCTGGAATTAAAAAATATTTCCTTTCAGGTGGATGCGGAGGGTGCGCAGCATGAGATTTTGGATCATGTCAACCTAACGCTGCCGGATGGGAAATTTGTGGTTATAACCGGGCCGAACGGAGGGGGGAAATCCACTCTTGCCCGGATCATTATGGGGATCGAAAAGCCGACGGCCGGCCAGATTCTTTTCAATGGGCAGGATATTACATTGCTCGGCATCACAGAGCGGGCGAAGCTCGGCATTGGCTATGCGTTTCAGCAGCCGCCGCGCTTTAAGGGGTTGACAGTCCGCCGGCTGCTGAGCTTGGCGCACGGCAGCGAGCTGCCGGAGGATGCCTGCTGTGCGTATCTGACGAACGTTGGGCTCTGTTCAAAGGATTATCTCAACCGTGAAGTGGATGCATCCCTTTCTGGCGGGGAGGTAAAGCGCATTGAGATCGCCACGTTGATGGCGCGTGATTTAAAGCTGGCGATTTATGATGAGCCGGAGGCGGGGATTGACCTTTGGAGCTTTACGATGCTGGTGGATAGCTTCCGTGCTCTGAGCGCGAAGCGCCAGGAAAGCGTCCTTATCATTTCGCATCAGGAGCGAATTATGAAGCTGGCGGATGAAATTGCTGTGATTGCGGATGGGAAAATTCGCAGCCATGGCAGCCGCGAGGAGATGCTGCCGAAGCTGCTTGGCGAATTTGACGAGGCCTGTGCGTTTCGGAAGGATACGGATGAAACACACGGCGGATGACGCTGCGTTTCTGGAAAGGATGGAACCGATATGAATCAAATTGATGAGCAATTGCTGGAGTCGATTGCCGATCTGCATGGCACGCCGGCAGGGGCATATAATATTCGAAAAAATGGAGCGGGCGTTGCGCGCCAATCCAGTGCCAATATTGAAATTATCCCCAAGCAGGATAAACCCGGTATTGACATTATTGTAAAGCCACATACCAAAAATGAGAGCGTACACATCCCCGTTATTGTTACAGATACGGGCATCAACGACATGGTTTACAACCATTTTGAAATTGGGGAGGGGGCCGACATCCTGATCGTAGCGGGCTGCGGCATCCACAACGATGGTAGCGCGAAGAGCGAGCACGACGGTATTCACACCTTCCACATCGGCAAAAACGCCCGCGTCCGCTATGTAGAAAAGCACTATGGGGAGGGCGATGGCAGCGGCGAGCGCGTATTGAACCCGACGACAGAGGTGGAGCTGGAGGAAGGCGCCTATTGCGAGATGGAGATGGTGCAGATCAAGGGCGTTGATTCTACCATTCGTGAAACGACCGCTCACCTCGCGGCGGGGGCAAAGCTCGTCCTGCTTGAAAAGCTGATGACGCACGGCAGGCAGTCCGCCCGCTCCAATATGGAGATTAATCTTGATGGGGATGGATCGAGTGCGCAAATTATTTCCCGCTCCGTTGCAAAGGATGCCTCTGAGCAAGTGTTTTACCCGCGCGCCGTGGGCAATGCGGATTGCCGCGCACACGTCCAGTGCGATTCTATCATTATGGATCAGGCCAAAATTCGCTCAATCCCGGAGATTGCCGCCAACCACGCCGATGCGCAGGTGATCCACGAGGCGGCGATTGGCCGCATTAATAACGATCAGCTGCTCAAGCTGCAAACCTTTGGCATGACGCAGGAGGAAGCGGAGGCGGTAATCATCCAGGGCTTCCTGAAATAATTGGCTCGGATGACGAATAAAGAGGGATTCAGCTATTAAGATTTTATGAATTTCTTCCGTTTCTGTTGAACTCGATTTAAAAACCGTTTATAATGAATTACATCTATTGTGCCGTCAAAAACGGCCTATCTATGAAGGAGCTGAAGGAATGGATCCCATTAAAGTGGATTTCACAAAAAAGAAGGACGATGGTATTATCATCAAGCCTGCCAAGGCAGGGTTGAAGATTTTCCTCAATATCCTGATCACACTCGTAGGCGCAGGCATCGCCTATTACATCATGCTGCCGCCCATGAACTTCAAGTCAACCGATATGTATATTTTCTTTGTCATCGTCGCGTTGATTTACGTTGCAGCGGCCGCGATCACCTCGGGCGCGCTGCGTAAGGGCGAATACATCCCATATGTCAAAAAGCAGTCGATTGTGCCGGTGATTGTTGTCGGCGCGCTGGCAGTGGTGTTCGTCGTTGGCCTGCTGGTTTCGTCGGTTATCTTCCGCGCGAACTCCTATAAGGATATTATTCAGGTGCAAGAGGGCGACTTTGCCAAGGAAGTGGATACGATCGATTTTGCCAGCGTGCCTCGGATTGACCGCGACGCATCTCTCAATATCGCAAACCGCAGCCTTGGTGCTTTGAGCGATCTTGTCTCTCAGTTCAAGGTCAATATGGTGCCGAATGTGGGGAAAGATGCGCAGATTAACTATAAGAATACGCCGGTGCGCGTTGTTCCGCTGGAATATGCCAACCTAATTAAGTGGTTCACTAACCGTTCGAATGGTCTGCCGGGATATATCGTCGTTGATCTGGTCACGCAGTCCGCTGAAGTCAAACGCGTAGAGGGCGGCATCAAGTATACAACCGCGGAACATTTTAACCGCTATTTAATGCGTCACCTGCGCTTCCAGTATCCAACCTTTATGTTTGCAGAGCCGAATTTTGAAATCAATGAGGCGGGCGAGCCCTACTGGATTTGCCCGGTTGAGGATAAAACCATTGGCCTATTCGGCGGCACGGATATTAAGGGCGCGGTGCTCGTCAATGCAACAACGGGCGAGAGTAGCTACCACACCATGGACGAATTGAAAAATGATGCATCCCTACAGTGGATCGACCGCGTTTACTCCGATGCGCTGCTGGTTGAACAGTTTGATTACTATGCGCAGTATCAGAAGGGTTTCTTTAACTCTGTGCTTGGCCAGGAGGGTGTCCGTAAGACGACGGATGGCACGAACTTCCTCGCAATGCATGACGACGTTTATATGTATACGGGTGTTACCTCTGTTACTGCCGACCAGTCGATCGTCGGATTTACGTTGATTAACCAACGCACAAAGGAAGCGAAATTTTATCCGGTTGAGGGCGGTGCAACAGAAGCCTCTGCACAGGTTTCCGCACAGGATATGGTGCAGGATCTTGGTTATAAAGCGACATGGCCCCTGCTCTTGAACATCAGCGGTCAGCCAACCTATTTTATGTCTCTCAAGGGTGACTCATCGCTGGTCAAGATGTATGCAATGGTTGATGTATATGATTATAGCAATGCCGCCAAAGGAAACACTGTTAAGGAGTGTATGGATAATTATGCGGACCTGATTGAGCAGCGCAAGGGCATTGATCTTGATGTTGACATGAGCGGCATCAATGCGGGTGAGAATGGCGATACCCCCCAGCAGCAAGAGAAGCCGAAAACACAGACCGTTACTGGTGTGGTATCGGATATCCGCACCGCAGTGAAGGGTGGAGACAGCTTCTACTATGTGAAGCTTGACAAGGGCGCTTCGTATTATGCGGTGAAAGCCTCCGATGCGGAAGCGGTTGTCATTCTGAACAAGGGAGATACCGTTACCGTGACGATCCCGACAGATGCGAAGGGCGATATCATTGACGCATCCGAAATTGTAAAGGGCGCGCCGAAGAGCGGCGAAGCGGCATAACGGAATACGAAAATTTTAAGCAGGGGGCTGTTGCAGAACGTTTTGCAACAGCCCTCTTCGTTGCTGAAAAGCAGCGGGTTGCCTTACCATCGGGGGATATCTGCCCCGTGCCGGGCCCTAAAAATTGTTTGACCGTGGGGCAACAGATAGCGGCCGGCCAGATCATTGATGATCTGGCCGGCCGCTGTTTTACTTTTTCACGAGGAGTAGAAATTGCTTCTGTGCTCAAATGTGCTCCATCATCGAACATCTAAGGCAATCACTTGGCGCATTTGCGGATTGTTTTCCTATTTTACCTCTTCCTCATCCAATGCAGCAACCTGATTGCTACATCTTTCACAGATGGAAAGGCCATGCATGCTCACCAGAGAATCCTTTTCTCCACAAAAAAAGCAGGCAGAATCCAGCTTTTTGAGCACTACCGTGCCATCATCCTGCGGGGAAAACTCTAAACGGACATTTTGAGCGATATCAAAGGCCTTGCGCATGGAAAGGGGAAGAAAAATCCCCCCTCGTTTATCCACTTTACATATGGTGCTTTTGGAGCTTTCCATAAGTGCTCCCTCCTTTATTGATGGCGCCGGCCCCGGCGCCCCTTAACCCTAGCTTTATTCCGCATGTTTTTGCCGAAGCTCTGCGCGGCATGCAGCACAAACCGGAACGGAGTGAAATGTTTTCAGCCCCTCACCGCTGCCGCAAAAGAAGCAGGCCGGGATATATCGCTGCACAATAATACGGTTTTCCTCTGCATGCATTTCCAAAGGATCCTGTTTTGCAAAACCGAGACGCTCCCGCAAGGATAACGGCAGAGATACGCGGCCAACCCGGTCAACCTTCCTAACAATATTAGTAGTAACCATGTTTTTCCCCCCTTTTCAAATGTTCTCCAAAATGAGAAAAGGAAATTTTCTCCTTTGTGCTCTAAATTACCGTAAAAGTATAGCATTTTCGGGCAAATTTGAGATAGGAATGTGAATAATCTTCAACATCAAGAAGGAAATAAAAAAATCAGGCTATATCAAAAGCACCGATATAGCCTGAAAAAGGGTATTTTGGGTATATTATCAATCGTTCCTTCCCTACGATGGAAGAATTGCGATTTTAATAGGAGGAAAAGCGTGATGACAATTTGTTATTTTTTAACAAGCACGCGTTCAATTGCTCCAACATACATACGGTGATAATCCTTGGCGGGATAACAAGATGGATCGATCGATGGATCAAGAAACCCAGCTGGGTCGAGATCTTGATACGCGACTTTCCGGCAGATAAATACCAGCTTTGCCTCTTCTATCGCGACAGCCGAGCCGAGAAAAAGGGGGGTTAGCCCAGCTTCCTTCGCCTTATCGATATCGCGGCCGGATTTGGAGCCGCATAAGGATAGCGCTTTTTTATACTCTTTCTCGAAAAAGCTCATGGTAAAATAATCTTCCCGCTCAATAAACTCATAGGTATAGCGCTGGGGGCGGATAAAAATCATTGCAACGTCCTTCCCCCAAAGCTCGCCGATTCCGCCCCAGCTGACTGTCATGGTATTCCACTTTTTTTGATCGCCTGCGGTGATAAGCGCCCATTCATCACGGATAAGCCGGATGGCATTTTCTTTTATCTCACGGATATCGATTTCCTGAAATTGCATCTGCAATCAACCCTCTTTCTTTTTCAATGAAATGATATTTTTCCATCCTATTATACGCGCTTTTTAATGAAATGATAAGTGCTAATCGGTTGAATTTTCCACTTCGTATCGGTATAATGAGAAAGAGAAAATCGTGGAGGAGGATTTTTTACCAAAATATATTTATAGGTTGAGATAGAGTTGGTAAAATGTACGAACCTCTAGAATAAGCGAATATTTATGCAAAAAATTCTTGAAAAAATGAATATTAGGTGTATAATTTTGAATAAAGAAATCCGTTAGGAGGCAATTAAAATGGGTGATATTAAGAAAGTGGTGCTCGCATATTCCGGCGGTTTGGATACGTCGATCATCATTCCTTGGCTGAAGGAAAACTATGATAACTGCGAGGTGATCGCCGTATCTGGAGACGTGGGGCAGGGAACCGAGCTTGACGGCCTGGAGGAAAAAGCGAAAAAAACCGGCGCTTCCAAGCTCTATATCGCAGATTTAAAAAAAGAGTTTGTCGAGGATTATATCTTCCCGACGCTTAAGGCGGGCGCTGTTTATGAAAAGGATTATCTGCTGGGCACCTCTTTCGCCCGTCCTTTAATCGCCAAACGGCTGGTTGAGATCGCTTTGGCAGAGGGTGCGGATGCGATTTGCCACGGCTGCACGGGCAAGGGCAACGACCAAGTTCGATTTGAGCTGGCGATCAAAAAGTTTGCGCCGGGCATGAAGATCATTGCTCCCTGGCGGATTTGGGATCTCAAATCCCGCGAAGAGGAGATCGAGTATGCAGAAGCGCACAATATCCCGTTGAAAATTAACCGTGAAACCAATTATTCTAAGGATAAAAACCTCTGGCATCTCTCTCATGAGGGATTGGATTTGGAGGATCCGGCCAACGAGCCGCAGTATAACAAGCCAGGTTTCCTGGAGATGTGCGTCTCCCCGGAGCAGGCGCCCGATGAGCCCACCTATGTGACGATTCACTTTGAAAAGGGCGTGCCTACAATGCTCAACGGCAAAACGCTCGACGGCGTGAGCATGATTGAAACGCTCAATCGGATTGGCGGCGCAAACGGCATCGGCCTTGCGGATATCGTGGAAAACAGGCTCGTGGGTATGAAATCCCGCGGCGTGTATGAAAATCCGGGCGGAGCAATCCTGTACCGTGCGCACGAGGTGCTCGAGACGATTACGCTTGACCGTGATACGCAGCACTACAAAGAGCTGATCGCGCAGAAATATGCAGAGCTTGTCTATTTTGGCCAGTGGTTCACCCCTCTGCGCGAGGCGCTGGACGCGTTTGTAGATAGCACGCAGCAAACGGTCACGGGTGACGTAAAGCTCAAGCTCTACAAGGGCAATATGATCAATGCGGGCGTCACCTCCCCGTATTCCCTCTACAGTGAGGCGTTCGCAACCTTTGATGAGGATGACGTATATAATCAGAAGGATTCTGAGGGCTTTATCAACCTCTTCGGCCTTCCGATTAAAGTGAAGGCAATTCTCGACGCGGAGCGCGAGGGTAAATAAGGGATTCCATGCAATCAATGATGTGATGAGAGCATAGGGGCGGGCACTTGCAGAAGCTTTTTTCTGCGGCACGCCCTTATGGCGATTCTGCCAGCAGCGGGATCGGGAAAGGATGGCGCAGCAATGAAACTGTGGACGGGCCGCTTTTCCAAGGAGGCCGATCAAAAAACAAATGATTTCAATTCTTCCATCTCCTTTGACAGCCGGATGTATCAGCAAGATCTGCAAGGGAGTATGGCGCATGCCACCATGCTTTGTGCCTGCGGGATCATCAGCGAGAAGGATCGGGATGAAATCCTTGGCGGGTTGCAGGGGATCCTTGCGGATATTCAAAGCGGGAAACTGGCGATTGATCCCGATGCGGAAGATATCCACACCTTTGTGGAGGCGGAGCTTACCGCCCGCATCGGCGAGGCGGGCAAGCGCCTTCATACCGCACGCAGCAGAAACGACCAGGTCGCGCTCGATCTCAGGCTTTATCTGCGCGATGCGTGTGATGCACTTTCAGCGCAGGTGAAGGAGCTGGTTTTGGTGCTCTGCCAAAAAGCGCAGGAGCATGCCGGCACGGTTATGCCGGGCTATACGCATCTACAGCGTGCTCAGCCGATCACCTTCGGCCACCATTTAATGGCCTATGCAGAGATGTTCCAGCGTGATCTTGGCCGGATTGCGGATGCGAAAACGCGCATGGATGTCTGTCCGCTTGGCTCCGGCGCATTGGCTGGCACCACCTACCCGATCGACCGGGCCCAGTCTGCTTCTCTGCTTGGATTTTCTGCCGTTTCGCAAAATTCATTGGACGGCGTATCCGATCGGGATTACTGCATTGAGCTCGCTTCGGCGCTGGCCATTCTCATGATGCACCTCTCCCGCTTTTCCGAGGAAATTGTGATGTGGTGCTCCTGGGAGTTCAAGTTTATTGAGCTGGACGACGCTTTTTCTACCGGCTCCAGTATCATGCCGCAGAAAAAAAACCCGGATATTGCCGAGCTTGTGCGCGGCAAAGCTGGCCGCGTGTTTGGCGATGTGATGACGCTGCTGGCGGTGATGAAAAGCCTGCCGCTGGCCTATAATAAGGATATGCAGGAGGATAAGGACGCGATCTTCGATGCGTTCGATACCGTGAAGCTTTGCCTGACAGCCTTCATCCCGATGGTTGACACGATGACAGTGCTGCCGCAAAATATGCGCAAGGCCGCTGCCGGCGGTTTTATCAACGCAACAGATTGTGCGGATTTCCTGGTGGGAAAGGGCCTGCCCTTCCGGGATGCCTACAAGGCAACAGGAGAGCTGGTGGCCCGCTGTATCCGCGAGGGCTTAACGTTGGAAACGCTGCCGCTGGAAGCCTATAGAGAAGTGTGCGAGCTCTTCGACGAAGGCGTGTATGAGGCGATCTCCCTGGAAAAATGCGTGTCCGACCGCACGCCGCTGGGCGGCCCTGCGCCGGAAAATGTACGCGCGCAGGCAGAGCGCGTGCGGGCTTTGATGCAGAAAGGCGAATAAAAAGGAGACTATTTATGATAAAAATAGGTATCATCGGCGCCACCGGCTATGCGGGCGTTGAGCTGATCCGAATTTTGTTAAATCATCCGCAGGCGGAACTTGCGGCCGTCAGCTCGGTTAGCTTTGAGGGAAAGGCGGTTAGCGAGGTGTACCCCTCCCTTTACGGGCTGTGCGATCTGCCTTGCTGCTCCGCGCAGGAGGCGATCGAGAAGAGCGACGTTATCTTCGCCTGTGTGCAGCATGGAATTTCACAGGAATTCGCGGCGCAGTGCGCGGAGAAGGATGTGGCCTTTATTGATCTCGGCGCGGATTTCCGTCTGAAGGAAGAATCGGATTATGCGCAGTGGTACGGCGGGGCCTATACGCATCAGGAACTGCATAGCCAGGCAGTTTATGCGCTGCCGGAGCTGTTTCGGGCGGAGATACAAAAGGCCCGAATCCTTGCAAACCCTGGCTGTTACCCCACCAGCGTGGCACTGGGGCTTGCGCCGGCTCTGCGGGAAGGGCTCATCGAGCCGCAGGGGATTGTGATCGATTCGAAATCCGGCGTGACAGGCTCCGGCCGTTCCCCCAGTGAGACGGCGCATTTTCCTAATTGCAATGAGGCGTTCTCCCCTTATAAGATTGCGGCGCACCGCCATACGCCGGAGATCGAGCAGACGCTCTCCAACGTGGCCGGTGAAAAGCTCCAGGTTGTGTTTGTGCCGCACCTGCTGCCGCTCAACCGGGGGATTATCTCTACGATGTATGCCCGCCTGAAGGAGGGCGTAACACAAGCGAAGCTGCGCGAGGCCTACCAAAATGCTTATCATGCTGAGCGGTTCGTCCGTGTGCTGGATGCGGGGAAAACCGCAAACCTGCGCAATGTGCGGTGCAGCAATTTTTGCGATATTTCTCTGCACCTTGATCCCAGGACGGGGACGCTGATCGTCGTTTCCGCGCTTGATAATATGGTCAAGGGCGCGGCTGGTCAGGCGGTGCAGAATATGAACCTGCTGTTTGGCCTGCCGGAGGATACGGGGCTTCATATGATTCCCACCTGTTTTTAAAATACGGCAGGCCGGAAGGCTGCCGTTCAGGAAAGGATGGAACCTGCCATGAAAAAAAGACAATGGGCCGCAATTGTTTTGCTGGTGCTCTGCATGCTGTTTTTGCTGGGTGGCTGCGTGCCGCACCGAGTGGCTTCCGCAGATGCCGTCGGTTTCTTCACAGGCATCTGGCACGGCTGGATCGCGCCGGTTTCCCTGGTGCTCTCCCTGTTTGGCGATTATCAGATCTATGAGGCAAACAACACGGGTTTTTTCTACAACTTAGGCTTTTATATGGCGATTATCAGCGGGTTCGGCGGCCTTGCGCTGTTCCGCAGGAAGCATAAGGATTAACCTAGGCAGGAAGGATGGTTCTATCAATGGTAACATGCTCATTTATCCCCGGTGGGGTTGCCGCGGCAAAAGGCTTTACTGCGGCAGGCGTTCACTGTGGAATTCGAAAAAACAAATCGAAGCGCGATCTCGCGTTGATTTCAGCGGACTGCCTGTGCAATGCAGCCGCCGTTTACACGCAGAACTTGGTGTGCGGCGCGCCAGTCACCGTGACGAAGCAGAACTTGGCGGATGGCAAAGCGCGCGCCGTGGTGTGCAACAGCGGCATTGCAAACACCTGCAATGCAGATGGCGTTGAAAAAGCGCGGGGCATGTGTGAAATCACGGCCAAGGCGCTTGGGATCGCTCCAACGGACGTCATTGTAGCCTCCACGGGAGTGATTGGCCAACCGCTTGACCTCAGCCCGGTGGAGCAGGGGATGCCGCAGCTGATCGGGGAACTCTCCAAGGCGGGCTCCGACCATGCGGCACAGGCGATCATGACGACGGATACCCGTAAAAAAGAATTTGCACTTACCTTTATGCTCGGCGGTAAAGGATGCACCATCGGGGCAATCTCAAAAGGCTCCGGCATGATCCATCCCAATATGGCGACCATGCTCTGCTTTATTACGACGGACGTGGCGATCTCCACCCCGATGCTCCAAAAGGCGCTGTCGGCTGCGGTGGCGGACAGCTTCAATATGCTCAGCATTGACGGCGACACCTCAACCAATGACATGGCCTGCATTCTGGCCTCCGGCAAGGCGGAGAACCGGGAGATCGTTTCGGAGAATGAGGATTTTGCGCTGTTTACACAGATGCTTTCCACCCTCCTCATCCGCATTGCGCGGGAGATGGCGCGCGACGGCGAAGGCGCGACGAAGCTGGTGATATGCGAGGTCAGCGGCGCAAAGGACCAGGACACCGCCCGCACGGTGGCAAAAAGCGTGATCTGTTCTTCGCTTGTGAAAACGGCGATGTTCGGCGCGGACGCAAACTGGGGCCGTGTGCTGTGCGCGATGGGGTATGCGGGCGCGGAGATTGATGTGACGAAGGCGGATGTATCGTTCGCCTCCCCCGCAGGGCGTGTGGAGGTATGCCAGAACGGAGCGGGCATTCCCTTCAGCGAAGAGCGGGCGAAGCAAGTCCTCCTGGAGGAGGAAATCAAGATCGATGTGCGCCTGCACGACGGCGAGGCGCATGCGGAGGCTTTTGGATGCGACCTGACATACGATTATGTGAAAATCAACGGGGATTACCGCACCTAATAGGGCGGTAAAGGAGAAATAAGAGGACGGTTTTAAAAAGAGGGTGACGGCACATATGGAGATATCCAATTTTGAGCGCTCGCAGGTGTTGGTGCAGGCGCTTCCATATATCCAGAAATATTATCAGAAAACGATTGTCATCAAATATGGCGGCAATGCAATGATTAACGAGGGGCTCAAGGACGCTGTGATGACGGATATCGTCCTGCTCTCCCTTGTAGGAATCCATGTGGTGCTCGTTCATGGCGGCGGCCCGGAGATTAACGCTATGCTCGACCGGCTGGGCAAGGAAAGCCGCTTTGTGGGAGGGCTGCGCTATACGGATCGGGAAACCATGGACGTGGTGCAGATGGTGCTCGCGGGCAAGGTCAATAAGGATCTCGTGCAGCTGCTCGGCGCGCACGGCGGCAAGGCGTTGGGGTTATGCGGGCTGGACGGCGGTATGATCCGCGCGGTGAAGCATTCAGGCGAGGATCTCGGCTTCGTAGGCGAAATTGAGAGCGTTGACGTAACGCCGATCAACGATGCGTTAAAGACCGGCTATATCCCCGTCATCTCCACCATTGGCGGCGGATATGGGGAGGATGTTTATAATATTAACGCCGATACGGCAGCGGCACGCATCGCGGCCTGCCTGCATGCGGAAAAACTGCTGCTGATGACGGATGTGCGCGGCCTCCTGCGGGATAAGGAGGATGAGGGAACGCTCATTCCGGTCGTCAACGTCAGCGATGTGCCGGGGCTGAAGAACCAGGGCATCATTTCCGGCGGCATGATCCCCAAGATCGAGTGCTGTGTGGAAGCAGTGCGGCGCGGCGTGCACCGCACCCATATTGTGGACGGGCGCATCCCGCATTCCCTGCTCATCGAGCTGTTTTCCGATGAAGGGGTAGGAACGATGTTTATCTAAGAAAGGCGATCCTATGCGAAAGGGTGAACGGTTTTTTATGACATATGAAGAGACCAAACAAACGGCGGATCAATATTTGATGCCTACCTATGCGCATTTTAACGCCGCTTTGGTGGAGGGGAAGGGCGCGCAGCTCTTCGGCCCGGAAGGGGAAAGCTACCTGGACTTCACCGCCGGGATCGGTGTTAGTTCCCTGGGCTATGGCGATGCGGCTTGGGCGCAGGCGATTGCAGAGCAGGCGGCAAAGCTCGCACACACATCAAACCTGTATTACAACCCGGTGATTGCGCAGGCGGCGAAGCTGTTATGCGAAAAATCTGGTTTTGCGCGTGTGTTTTTTGCAAATTCCGGAGCGGAGGCGAATGAATGCGCGATGAAGCTCGCGCGCAAATATAGCTTTGATACCTATGGGGCGGGCCGCTCGACGATCGTCACGCTGAAAAATTCCTTCCACGGCCGCACGATGGAAACGCTCACCGCAACCGGGCAGGATGAACTGCATCAGTATTTTGATCCCTTTCCGCCGGGCTTCCGTTATGCTGCGGCAAATGATCTTGACGCGCTGAAGGCAGCGATCGACGAGACCGTCTGTGCCGTGATGATGGAGCCGGTGCAGGGCGAGGGAGGCGTGCAGCCGCTGGATGCGGATTTTGTGCACAAGGCTTCAGAGCTCTGCCGGGAAAAGGATATCCTCCTGATTTTCGACGAGGTGCAGACCGGCGTGGGCCGGACGGGCAAGCTCTATGCATGGGAGCATTTCGGTGTGCGGCCGGATATTCTGACGAGCGCCAAAGGCCTCGGCGGAGGATTGCCGGTGGGGGCTTGCCTGTGTGTGGAGAGGCTCGGCGCTGTGATGGGGCCAGGCACACATGGCAGCACCTTTGGCGGCAACCCAATCGTCTGCGCGGGGGTGTGCGAGGTGCTTTCCCGCATGGAGGAGCCGCTCTTTCAGCAGGTGCGCCAAAGGGGCGCGTTCCTGCGGGATACGCTTTCCAAATGTGATGAAATCGTAGAAATCCGAGGGATGGGCCTGATGCTTGGCCTGGTGCTTCAAACAAAGCAGGCCAAAGCGGTTGCTGCTCGTTGTGTGGAAAGGGGGCTGCTGGTGCTCACGGCGAAAACGCTCGTCCGCCTGCTGCCTCCCCTGACAATCTCGCAGGAGGAATTGGAACAGGGCATTGCCATTTTGAAGGAAGTACTCACGGAGAAATAATAAAATTGCCCGGAAAGGAATGATTTCATGAAACATTTGCTGAAAATGCTCGATCTGTCCACAGAGGAGATTTTGGAGCTTTTAAATCTTGCCGACCAGCTCAAATATGAGCGCAGCCACCACATAGCGCACCGCCATTTGGAGGGCAAAACGTTGGGCATGATCTTCCAGAAATCCTCGACCCGCACGCGTGTTTCCTTTGAAGCGGGCATGTTCCAGCTCGGCGGCAGCGCGCTGTTTTTAAGCGCACGCGATCTGCAAATCGGCCGTGGCGAGCCAGTGCAGGATACGGCGCGGGTGCTTTCCCGGTATCTCGATGGCATCATGATCCGCACCTTCGCGCAGGAGGAAGTGGAGGCGCTCGCCGAATATGGTTCGATCCCGATTATCAACGGCCTGACAGATTTTTGCCATCCCTGCCAGGTGCTTGCCGACCTGATGACTGTGCGGGAGCACAAAGGCCGTTTAGAAGGCCTCAAAATGTGCTATATTGGCGACGGCAACAACATGGCGAATTCTCTGATCGTCGGCGGTTTGAAAACTGGGATGAAGGTGAGCGTTGCCTGCCCGGAGGGCTATGACCCGGATCAGAAAGTGCTGGATTTTGCAGCGGAAAACGGCGGCTTTACGCTTGAGCGCGATCCGATGAAGGCGGCGGAAAATGCGGACGTGATCTTTACCGACGTGTGGGCCTCCATGGGCCAAGAGGGCGAGGCAGAGCAGCGCCGCGCCGCTTTTGCGGGGATTTATCAGGTGAATGAGAAGCTGTTGGGAGCTGCGAACGAAGGCTGCATGGTGCAGCACTGCCTGCCTGCCCACCGCGGTGAGGAGATCACGGCGGAGGTGCTGGAGGCCCATGCGGCGGAAATCTTCGATGAGGCGGAAAATCGGCTGCACGCGCAGAAGGCTGTTATGGTTGCCCTGCTGAAAGAATAGGGGCTGTGGCTGGTGTGATCCCAGTCAACACGGAATTGAATGTTTTATGGTGAAATTGCCCTTCATCCGCCTATGGGATGGAGGGCGTTTTCTCGCCCCCGAGAAAACGTCTCCTACCACAGGGCGAATGAAGAAGGCTATTTTATCAACCTTTCTTTTATTGACGATTATTCCATCAGTTTTAAACGGGCAAATTGGATGATGCATCTGTTGGTCAGCCGAAGCATCTCTTCAAGCATTCCTTTCCATTCTGCCCTGAAAAAGACGGACAAAAATTTAAGCTTTTGATAAAATTATAAGCGGAGGTGAGCAGGTGGATATTCTTCAACAGCTCAACGATGCGGCGGCATATATTGAAACCAATCTGTGTGGCCAGGTCGTTCTGAAGGAACTTGCGCAAATCGCATGCGTCACGCAGGATAGCTTTCTGCGTTTTTTTAGCTATATGACCGGAATGACACTGAATGGATATATACGCCGCAGGCGTTTGTCTCTCGCGGCATATGAGTTGCGCGAGTCAAACATCAAGGTGATTGATGCCGCGGTGAAATACGGCTATGATAGCGCCGATTCCTTCACAAAAGCGTTTGTGAAGCAGCACGGGCTCACTCCCACGCAGGCACGGGATTCGCGTCAGCCATTGAAGATATATCCGCCGGTTTCCTTTCACATAAGGATTAAGGGAGCGGAAGAAATGAATTTTAGAATGCTTGAACTGGAGCAAACCACACTTTATGGTGTTTCCAAACCGTTTGACGGGCAGGGCTACAAAACCAGAGAAGAGCTGCGGCATATTATGTGGGCGGATGATTGTGACGATGTTCCAGGGCGGATTTGTGAAGGGCATTGGAATCAACCGTCTAACCATGCTTATGACGGTATCTGGTACGGCATTTGGAAAAATGGGAACTATATGATTGCGCGCCCAGAAACAAGCGTGCAAAAAAATACGCTCGAAAAGCAAATTATTCCGGCTGGGGCTTATGCAGCCTTTCAAACAGAACCCGGAGGGCTTGCCTGGGAGGAGTTCCCAAAGCTTGAGGAATTGATTTTTGACGCATGGCTGCCCAGCTCCGGCTACAGGCAAAGGGGGGATCTGGTCATTGAGGTGCTGCACCTCTGGACGGATCATGATCAGCGGAATAAAAATAGATATTACGAGGTCTGGATTCCAATCGAAAAGAAATAGCGCCGTACGAAGTTATCGTTCTATTGCTCACGGCGCCTAACTTGCGAAAAGCGCATCGGCATTTCCGGTGTGACATTTGTCTCTTTCCAAGCATATTTCCCGTGGAGAGGCGATGCTACGAGAGCCTATGGCATGCGCTTTGCCAAAAGTTTTTTGCCGGAACATCCTCTCCACGATAGGCGGAAACAAGGCAAAGCTTGTTGTAATCATACAAAACAGAGATAGTGCCGCTCACGAGAGCAATCGTGTTGCAGTTATTTTCTCTATTTGACAGGATTCATTCTTGACCCAAGCCGTGGAACCGCTATAATAGATAGCAAAGGATTGAAAAATGAAGGGTCGCTTCGGCACGTGGCGGGGTATTTGCTAAGCGGCTCCGGTGAAGGGATGAATCGTTATGGACTGTGAAAAGATGATGGGAAAAAGGGCGCGCGCCTTCTGCGCGGCGGTCCTTTTCTTTGCTGCGATGGCCATCGGATTCTCCGCTTGCGGGAATGGGGAGGAGCTTGAAGGCTCCACTGTGCCAAAGGGTTCTCAACAGGCGCAAACGCAACAGACGGTGAACCCGTTGACTGGATTGTCTGGCTTTCGGGAGGCGGCGGTAGGCCGGCGCCCAGTGGCGGTGATGATCAACAATGCGCCCGCAGCCCGCCCGCAGTGGGGGCTGTGTGCGCCGGATATTGTGTTGGAGGGCCTGGCGGAGGGCGGCATCACTAGAATGATGTGGCTTTTTGCGGATGTGCAGAGCATCCCCAAAATTGGTTCGGTGCGTAGCGCACGGCACGATTTTCTAGAGATAGCGGAGGGACTCGATGCTGTTTTTGTGCATTGGGGTGGAAGTGTGTATGCCTATGATGCGCTCAAGCAGCGCAATGTAGACGATATTGATGGGATGACCTATTCAAATACCTATTTTTATCGGGATCGTACCCGAAATGTGGGCATGGAACATACTGGATGCACGGATGGAGAGCGGCTTGCGAAGGCATTCGAAAGGCTCAACCTTAGGAGCGAGGCCAATCAGGCGAACCGAGCTCCCTTTGTATTTGCGCAAGAGGGTAAGCCTAGAAGCCTTTCCGGCGGCACATGTGAAAGCGTGGCCTTCTCCTTCTCAAATGCTTATCAACATACGTTCCGGTATGATGCGGCCTCCGGGCATTATCAGAACTTCTTGAATGGCCAGCCAATGACGGAGGATGGCGGCAAACAGATGGAAGTGACCAATGTGCTTGTGCTCTATTGCCCGGTCAAAAGCATGGGGGATGCGGGCGGGTGCATTGATATGGATTTAACTGGAGGCAACGGAATTTATGCATCAAACGGCACGTACGAGCAGATCACTTGGAAAAAGGGGAACACGCCTGCCAGCCCGCTGAAGCTGTATGCTTCCGATGGGTCAGAGCTTCATCTAAATGCTGGCAAAAGCTACATCGGCCTTGTGCCATCCGATCGGGAGAATCAAACGGCTATTTCTGCCATTCAGGAATCATAAGGCAAGATTTGGTCACTATGCATGAAACTTATGTTGAAAAATTGTGAAAAATGGGCGGAGAAGTTTATACTTTCGTCATTGTTTTTTACAAAACCCGCAACATATCAGCGGTATGATATGGATGTACCTTGAAGGAAGCAAGAAGGAGGTGAGTCCATGTCAAAGAAAGCTTGCGTGTTGGTGTGCGTGACCAGCCAACCCGATTGTGAGCGGCTGATTCGGGCGGGTAAAAAGATCGCGGATGGCGAAGGAGTACCGTTGCAGGTTGTCAGCGTACAGCGGATGGAGGAGTGCTTCCAGCCAAACTCTGATACGCTTGAGCGTTTGCACCAGCAGGCAAAGGCAGTGAATGCGGAGATGACGATTTATTTTAACGACAGCCCCGCGATTACTGCCGCAGTACACGCTGTCAAGGAGGGCGCTGTCAATATCGTAATGGGATTCCCGCGGGAAAACAGCGCGCATTTTGTAGAAGATGTTCACTTGCTGGCACCGGAGGTGCCGATCAGCATGGTGGATGGTGATGATAAAATTTATCAGATGATTCCGGCCGCCGCACCCCAGGCGATACGGCGCTGAAAAGGGCGGCAACGGTGTAAATTTTTCATATAGTAACAATAGAGGGAAACGCAGCTTCACGCGTTTCCCTCTATTGTTGTATGGAAGATTCAGTTCCAAAGGGCATCTTCCGTTAGAATGCGGTGAAAAAGATCTTGTAGCACGTTGGTTAGCGTATCTTCCGCCCGTTCATTCATTTCCCGGTATTGTTCCGTGGCAGAGTCGTCAGCATCATCCGATATTTTACGCAGGCATATAAAGGGAATTCCGCATTTGTGGCAAACAGAGGCGATCGCTGCGGTTTCCATATCAAAGGCGGTGATGCCAAAGCGCTCAATATAGTCCCTTTTGCGATCGACGTCCGTTAAAAAGAAATCTCCGGTGCCTAATTTTCCTTCTTGCAGGCCAGGGTGTGCAAGCGCTAGGCGCAGAAGCGTTTTATCCGCCTGATAAACCCATTCCTGCCCGGGCTTCTGGCCGGCCGGTATTCCGATAGCGCTGAGATCAAAATCGCATTCCACATAGGTTGCCCCGGCTACGAGGTCACCTCGCCGCAGCCCGGAGACCGCGCCGGAGAGGCCTGCGTTGCAGACCATCTGCGCGCCGTTATCTGCAATTAAAAAGGAAACGGCGCTCGCTGCGTTCACCTTCCCGATCCCGCACTGTACGGCGTGAATTTCCAGCTGACGATCACCTTCTTGAAGCTCCATCACAAGGCCGGCGTTTCCGCGTTTTTCCTCCGCCTGGAAGCCTTGCTGCTGCGCATAGGTCAAAAATGGGGCGTATTCCATCTCATCGGCAAAAGCAATGCCAAGGATCTTTTTTTTCACGTTAAAATCCATCCCTTCCTCTGAAAAAGGTTACGCTTCATTATAGGGGAGAACGAAAAAGAAATCAATTGCAGTGAGCAAATTAACGGAGATTTCTTTTTGGCCTATGATTTTGAGAAAGAAAGGGAAAAGAAGGCTGGTTTCGTTCCAATTTTCAAAAATGGGACAAAACACACCGGATGATGGGCGAGAAGAACAGTCGCTAACGCGGGGGGAGAGGCATAGACTGTAATCGGGGATAACAATAAGCGCCGATGCGTCCTCCGGTGGCGGTTGATCCGTCCACAGGGGAGCCGGGGACAGCCGATAGGCACATGGCGCATTTTAGATAGATGGCCCCGCCTTCTCCCAACGGGTTCGATTGGGGGAGGGAAAGAGAAAGAGCGCGCTGCTTTGGCATCACCTTTGCAGCGCGCTCTGATCTTTTGAAATAGCCGGGTTATTCCTCCATCTGCTTGCCGAGGAAGGAGGCGGCAACTTGCATGAGTTTGATCTCGGTTGAGGATGGGGCCGTAGCGCCATTTTCCGCCATCAGGAGCACGACGGCGCCGGACACATCGCCCGACCCAATGATCGGATAGGCAATCCCGGCCATGCGTTCCAGCCCTTCCACCGGACGAAGCGATTCGCCCGATCCGCTATAGACAAAATTCGAGCGTTTTTCCATGAGCGATTCCAAGTTAGCGGAAATCCGCCGGTCTACCGCTTCCCTCTTTGGAATTCCTGCGCAGGCGATGACATGATCCCTGTCGCAAATGAGAACGGGCAAATTGGTGCTGCGGGAAAGAACCTCCGCATACTGGCCGGTGAAGGAAGAAAGCTCCCCGATGGGGGAATACTTTTTAAAGATCACCTCACCGTCCGCATCCGTATATATTTCAAGCGGATCACCCTCACGAATCCGCATGGTGCGGCGAATTTCTTTTGGAATGACCACGCGTCCCAAGTCGTCGATCCTTCTTACAATTCCAGTGGCTTTCATAGTATAGATAACTCCTCCATTATAATTTTCCCTGACTGCCGCCGTGCAGCCCGGCAGATAACATTTGGAACAGGGCGGGAAACAACACCCGCCGCCGTCTGAGGCAAAAATAGTATCTGCGCCGTGGAAATTTTTATACCCATATGCAATGAAAAATCCGGAATGGAATATTTTCCTTCTCATGGAAGAGGCTGAAAAAATACGCCGCAAAAATTGTAGAGATACAATCTTTGCGGCTCGTTTTCAATCATTTTCTGAAAAAAATTGAAAAGTCACATTATTTCACGGGCTTATCCGGTGGTAGGGTGGTATCGCCCCCGCCATTAGGGCCAGGCTCCGGCGATTTTGGAGGGGAGGTCGCCGCATCGCCCCTGTTCCAAAGATGGATCAGGTTTTGATCGTTGAGCAGTTTGAGCATAATCAGCGTTAACGGAACTAAAAACAGGCCAATAAAACCGAACAGTTGCAGCCCAATATACATGCCTACGATCGTCACGACCGGGGGAAGACCGAGTTGACCGGCCACGAGCTTCGGCTCGATGATTTGCCGGATGACAGAGATCGCCACATAGATCACAATAAGGCCGATGCCAAACCCCACCCGGCCCGTGCAGAGGGAATAAACAGCCCATGGGATTAAGACGGTGCCTGTTCCCAACACAGGGAGAATATCTACAATCGCTGTCAGAAGGGCGATAGCAAGGATATAGCTGCTCTCATATAAACCCGCCAGCTTTAAAATACCCAGGCCAATGGTCATTTCGACAAAAGTGATCAGGATAATGAGCAAATAGGCCCGGAGCATTTTAAACATGGAAGAGAAAAGAAGCTGTTTAGAGGCACTGAGCGCCTCTCTGCGCTCCCTAGGCAGCTGGCGTTTTACAAAGTTAACGAGGCGGTCATAATCCGCCGTCATAAAGCAGCAGGCGATAATCGAAATCAAAGTGGCAAGAAAAATAGAGGGGATTTGCTTTGCCGTATTCCATACGCCGGAAAGCGGAGAGGAGAGGATAGAGAGGTCGATATTCAATCTGCCATTTGCGGCGCCGGTTTCCAAGTCGTGAAAAAGCTCACGGATGCTGTTGGCCGCCATGGTTTCAATGCTGTCCGGCAGGAAGTGAATATTTTCTAAAATCCAGGCCTCTGTCTGTTTGAGAAAAACGGGTAGATTATCAAGCTTTGCCGTAATCAAGGAAATAAAGCCCCGTAGTTCCTCCACAATCCGAACGCCGATCAGTGCAAGCACCGCCATGATCGCCGTGAGCGCAAGCAAAACGGCAAGTCCGGAAACAAGCCCCTTTTTCAGCGGGGTTTTTTTGGTGATCCAGTTGACGGGGCGCTGTAAGGCCATTGCAGTAAAAAAGGCCAAAATGAAGGGGAAGCACGTCCAGAAGGCAAACCGCATGAAAAAGTAAAAGAGGCCCAATATGATCGCAAAATAGACGGTGTTGATGATAAAACGCCTGCGTTTTTCAATTTTCGTCATGACACCACATCCTTGATGGCCGCGGCCCAGGGGGCAACGGCAGTTTTAGGGGCACAAGAGGCGCAAACCGGCAAAGCATCGCCCCTTTTTGCTGAAAAAACAGGTTATTTGTATTCTATAACAGCTGGGGTATGAATACAATTAAAAATATGTTACAAAATTCTCTCATTTTTCTCTGCTCCAGCTTACGGTTCTGACGTATGTAGAGCAGAAAAGAAAAAAGTTGAAATTCTCCCTTTATTATGCCGCCGCTTTATGATAAAATATTCTGAGATTCTCTAGTTTACTGAATTTTCCCGCGGAATGTTAAAGGAGTTGTCACACATGTATGTAGCGGTAATGGGGTATGGCGTGGTCGGCTCGGGCGTAGTGGAGCTGTTTGGCAAGAACCATGGCAGCATTGTGCGCAGAAGCACCCAAACCGAGATGGAGATCAGGTACATCCTTGACCTGCGCGACTTTCCGGGCGACCCAAATGAAGAAAAATTCACCAAGGATTTTCAAAAGATTCTACAGGATGAGGAAGTTAAGATCGTTGTTGAAACGATGGGCGGCCTGCATCCGGCGTATGAATATGTGCTCGCCTGCCTCAAGGCGGGGAAGAGCGTGGTCACCTCCAATAAGGAGCTTGTAGCGGCGAAAGGGTACGAACTGCTTCAGGCCGCTGAAGAAAACAACGTCAATTTCCTCTTTGAGGCAAGCGTTGGCGGAGGAATCCCGATTATCCGGCCGATCAGCCAGTGCCTGGCAGCCAATGAAATTGACGAGATTGCCGGGATCCTCAACGGCACGACGAATTTCATCCTGACCCGCATGATTGAGGATCAAATGAGCTTTGAAGACGCACTTCGCCTGGCGCAGGAAAACGGATATGCGGAAAAAGACCCGACGGCCGACATCGAAGGCATTGACGCCTGCCGCAAGATTTGCATTCTGGCATCTCTGGCATTTGGTAAGCATGTGTATCCGGATGGCGTTTATACGGAAGGCATTACCAAAATCCATTTGCGGGATGTGGAATATATTCGCGCTTGGGGCGGCGTGATCAAGCTGCTCGGCCGGGCAAAGAGGCTCCAGAACGGGCGCATTAGCGCAATGGTCAGCCCAGCGGTTGTGGATCGGCATAGCCAGCTTGCCGGAGTGGACGATGTATTCAATGCGATCCTTGTGCGTGGGGATGCGATTGGCGACGTGGTGTTTTATGGCCGCGGAGCAGGTAAAATGCCAACAGCAAGCGCGGTTGTGGCCGATGTGATCGACTGTGCAAAGCATCTCAACCGCAAAAAGCTTTTCGGCTGGGGCAGCAGCGAAGAGGGCTATGTGGCCGATTATCGCGATATGCGCACGGCGCTTTATATCCGTGCGCAGGCAAGCAAGCCGGACCAGGCATTGGAAGCTGCCCGGAAAGCGTTTGGCGAGATCACGGCGCTACACTGCGAGGATGCGCCGGCAGATGAAATTGCATTTATCACACCGCAGGATACGGAGCGGGAATTGCAGGCGAAGCTTGCCGGGATCAACGGGCTTACGCTGCAATCCGTGATCCGGATGACGGATTATTGATTATAGGAGGGTATTGCAATGGCACTCATTGTACAAAAATTTGGCGGCAGCTCTGTTGCGAATGCCGATAAGGTTCGCAACGTTGCGCAGATCGTCACGCAGACCTACAGCGAGGGAAACGATGTAGTGGTCGTTGTATCCGCACAGGGCGATACAACAGACGACCTGATCGAAAAGGCGGCTGAAATTAATCCGAAGGGCTCCAAGCGCGAGATGGATGTGCTCCTCACTGCCGGCGAGCAGATGTCCGCCTCCCTGCTGGCGATGGCGATTGAAAAGCTTGGGTTCCCTGTCATTTCGTTGCTGGGCTGGCAGGCAGGTTTCCAAACGAGCTCTGCCTATGGCAACGCCCGCATTAAATCCATCAAAACCGATCGCCTTCGCGCAGAGATTGGGCGCAAAAATATTGTTGTGGTTGCGGGCTTCCAAGGCCTCAATAAATATGACGATGTGACAACCTTTGGCCGCGGCGGTTCGGATACGACCGCCGTTGCGCTTGCCGCTTCCCTGCATGCGGAGCGCTGCCAGATTTTTACGGACGTTGAGGGCGTATACACCGCCGACCCGCGTAAGATTGAGGGCGCGAAGAAGCTTAAGGAGATCACCTATGACGAGATGCTGGAACTTGCCACGCTCGGCGCGCAGGTGCTCAATAACCGGTCTGTAGAAATGGCGAAAAAATATAATGTTGAGGTAGAGGTGCTCTCCAGTCTCAAGAGGGTGCCGGGCACAATTGTGAAGGAGGTTGCCAAAATGGAAAAGATGCTGGTCAGAGGGGTTACGAAGGACACAAATGTGACGCGTGTCTCCATCATCGGCGTGCCGGATGTGCCGGGCATCGCGTTTAAAATTTTCAGCAAACTTGCAGCAAAGGGTATCAATGTGGATATTATTCTGCAATCCGTCGGCCGTGATGGCACAAAGGATATTTCTTTTACCGTCAGCCGGGACAATGGCGAAACGGTTGCCGAGATTCTCTCCACTTCTTTTGAGGAGTTGGCAGGCAAGGAGATCGTAACGGATAATCAGGTGGCAAAGATCAGCGTTGTCGGCGCGGGCATGGAAACACACCCCGGTACGGCAGCGAAGATGTTTGAAGCGCTGTATGAAATTGATGTTAACATCCAAATGATCGCGACAAGCGAGATCAAGATCTCCGTTCTGATCGATGAAAAGGATGCCGACCGTGCGGTGGCAGCGGTGCATAAGGCGTTTATCCCGGTGGAATGAGCTTTTAGAATTCGTTAACAAAAAACGTCCGTGCGCTTTTTTGCGCCGGGCGTTTTTTTTGAGTTTTTTGGTTAATAATACGGAATACAGATGGTTAGAAAGACAAAGAAAATGGAGGGATTCCGATGGATCAAATTCCAACGCCCGTATGGGAAGATCAAAAGCTCAATCAGTATTTCAAAACGCTACCTGTTTTCGTGCAGGAAACGATTGCGCAGACAGGCATCCAAATTACGGATGAGGCGCAGCTGCGCGCCGTCGCGGAAAAAATTTTAAAAGGGCAGCAGCAGTAAAATGAGCCTTTTCTATAGGGTATGGAAAAACAAAAAACGACCGGAGCGGCATTTTTCGCCCCGGTCGTTTGGTAAAGGATCGAATTACATGCTTTCTGGGACCATAATCTTAAGCATTTCTAAAATATTGCGGATCGTATCCCGCACACAGATGCAAAGATAAATTCGCGCCTGCATGAGCGCCTCATCCTCTACGCGGACGCGGCAAGCGTTATAAAATTTGTGAAAAAGCGTGGCCAGCTCGATTACATAACGGGTGATCCGCGCGGGATCATAATTCTTGGCGGAGAGGACGATCTCATCCGTCAGAGCGGCCAGATGGCGGATCAGCGCCCGTTCCTCCGGGGTAGCTAGCAGGCAAAGCTCCTGCCCCGTGCACTCCCGCGGGGCAACGCCCTCTGAAGCGAGCTTTTTCAAGATGCTGCAAATGCGCGCGTGCGCATATTGGCAGTAATACACGGGGTTTTGCGCGCTTTGCTCAACGGCTAGATCAAGATCAAATTCCATTTGGGAGCCGGGCTCGCGCAAGTTAAAAAGGAAGCGTGCTGCATCGACCGGGATGTCGTCCAGCAGATCAGTCAGAGTAATCGCCTTCCCTGTACGCTTGGACATCCGCACCACCTCGCCGCCGCTGACAAGCCGCACAAGCTGCATCAGGATAACGTCCAGCCGGTTGGGGTCGATCCCAATCGCCTCCAGCGCGCCCTTCATGCGGGCGACGTGGCCGTGGTGATCCGCGCCCCAGATATCGATGGCCTGATCGTAGCCACGCTTTACCAGTTTGTTGCGATGGTAGGCGACGTCGGCGGCGAAATAGGTCGGGTTGCCGTTGGCACGCACGAGCACCTCATCCTTTTCGGCACCGCGTTCGGTTGCTTTATACCAAAGCGCGCCGTCTTTTTCATAGGTGAGACCGGCCTGGCGAAACAGCTCAATGGTTTCTGCCAATTCTCCATCCTGATGGACGGTGCTCTCATAGAACCAATTGTCATACTGAATGCGGTATTTGGCGAGCGTTTCCTGCATGCCGGCAATATTCTTCGGCAGAGCGAAATCAACCAGCGCCTGCCGGCGTTCGGCCTCGTCCGCATTTACATACCGGTCTCCGAAAACCGCGGCGAACTCCTCTGCGCGCACGCGGATATCATCGCCGTGGTAACTATCCTCCGGCAATTCGATCGCATCTTCTCCCAGAAAATGCTGAAGATAACGCACCTCCAGCGAGAGAGCAAATTTTTCGATCTGGTTGCCCGCGTCGTTGACGTAGAATTCCCGGCAGACGTCAAATCCCGCATAATCGAGCGCTGCGGCTAGGCAATCTCCCAATGCGCCGCCGCGGGCATTGCCCATATGCATTGGGCCGGTTGGGTTAGCGGATACAAATTCTACCATCACACGCTTGCCCCTGCCAAAATCGGAACGGCCATACCCCTTGCCGCAGGCGCGGATATCCTTTAAGATGGCGGCATAGTAGCTATCCGCCAGGAAAAAGTTTAGAAACCCGGGGCCAGCCGCCTCACAACGGCTGAAAAAAGTATCCGCAAGATCCATGCGGGCTAAAACTTCCTCCGCAATTTTGCGTGGGGCCATGTGGAAAGCCTTTGCACATGCCATTGCGGCGTTGGTCGCATAGTCGCCATTGGCCCGGTCCGCGGGGACCTCCACAGTGAATGCCGGAATGGGCTCCGGCGGCAGGGCTCCGTCCGCCACTGCCTTTCCCATTGCATCGAGCACCGCCTGGCGCAGTGCCTGTTTCGTTTCCTTTACGAGTTTTGACATCCTGTATTTGCCTCCTTCACCGTGATTACAAGCTCGTTGCGCGCGGCGAGGCCGGCGTTGAAATCGAGCGTATAATGGAATTCCAGTTTCCCTCCATGCTCATCCATCAACGAATCCACCTTTTGAGTAAATACGCCGATCATCAGTTCACCGTAGGGCGTGGCGTAGTGGCAGTTATGCCGCCGGCCGAGCTCCATAATCAATTCCGATTGGTAGCTCCCCGTCCTCGTCATGGTAACGCGGCGGCCGTTTTCCACATGCAGGGTGGTAACGCAGCCCTCCAATTCGCCGTCTTGATCCGTATAGATCAGTGAATAATCCTCCGGTGTGCCGCAGAGGGAGCCCACGGTGGTCATGGACATGCTTTGGACGTCGCCGTCCGTTTCGTGCTGGTCGGCAATTTCTATGATAACGTCTTTTTCCAAAATGGTAAACATCCTTTCGCAAAAGTAGGGATGCGGCGTGTCAACCCTTCGGCTCCCATTTTTTTAAAGCGAGCTGGATCAGCCGGTCTAGCAGCTCGCCATAGGGCAGGCCGGTGTGTTCCCAAAGCTTGGGATACATGCTGATGGGCGTAAAGCCAGGGATGGTGTTCGGCTCGTTGAGAAGCACCGCGCCATCTGATTTGCGCACAAAGAAATCCACGCGTGCAAGCCCGGAGCAGCCCATTTCCGTGAAAACGCGGCAGGCGGCGGCGCGCACCGCCTCGAGCGTATCCGCCGGCAGACGGGCGGGGATGTGCAGCTCGCTGTCGGCCGCGATATATTTTGCTTCGTAATCGTAAAAATCATTGCAGGGGACAACCTCGCCTACGGTGGAGGCTTTCGGCTTCTCGTTGCCGAGCACAGCGCATTCTACCTCCATGCCATCGATCCCCTCCTCCAAAACGAGCTTATCATCATGCAGGAAGGCCTTTTCGATTGCATCGGCCAGCTCCGTCTCATTGCGAGCTTTTCCTACGCCGACAGAGGAGCCCGCGTTGGCGGGCTTGACAAAGATGGGGAAGCCGAGCCGACCAATTGCCTTTTGGCGCAGGGCGGCGGCATCTTTTTGATAGCCATCGCGGGTCAAGGGGAGCCACTTTGCCTGCGCAATGCCCGCCACATCTGTCATGGCGTTTGTAATCGCCTTATCCATCGTGATAGCGGAGGCGGTGCAGCCGCAGCCGACGAAGGGGAGCTGCGCAAGCTGCAAAAGGCCTTGCATGGTGCCGTCCTCCCCGTTTTTGCCGTGCAGGACGGGGAACACCACATCCACATGCTCCACGCGCGCCGCGCCGTTTTCAAAAATGAGCAGGCCGTGATGAGAGGCGTCCGGCGAGAGCACAGCGGGCGTCCGCTTGCCGCATTCGAGCCAGTTATCCTCCGGTAAGGCTTCCGGATCGCCCTCATAGAGCAGCCATTCGCCCTGCTTTGTGATGCCGAGGGTGAGCACCTCATAGCGGTCCCGCGGAATATTCTGGATGACGCTGCGCGCCGAAACGAGGGATACCTCATGCTCGCTCGATACGCCGCCGAAAAGAACCAAAACCTTTTTCATGAAATAAGACCATCCTTTCTCTGCCGGGCAGTCGAGCCTGCCTGTGCCAAGGGAGGGGCTGCCTTCCTAAAACCTTTATATGATAGCATAATTCAGAGATATGCGCAATTGGAGAAAGTGCCGGAAAGCGCGTTGGTTTTGTTGATAAAAAAGGCCGCGGCTTGTGGAAGCCGCGACCGGAAAAATAGTTTCAATCACTGCATAAAGATAAAATTTTTATCCCCCGATTATAAAGCACAAAATCCAAAAATCGACACCAAGCATGAGGCCAGCCAGTAGAGAAAAGACTACCCAGGACCCAGAATAGTCCCTAATTGCACGCACGGCACAGAAGATAAATAGGAACATCAAAGCAGAGGCAATAAAGGGCACGACATAAAGCATAGTTTTCTCCCTCCCTTTTATGGGTCAAAGTAATAAAAATTACGGACTAGAGTGTTGGATGCGTCAAATGAAGGATCGGCCCATACACTCAAACTTAAATCGGCTCCTAAATTTAAATTGCCATATATCGACACCTTTTTGTGATAATATCTTCCTTTAAAAGTAGCGGGCAGGTTAGCCTTATCCGGATTGGCAGCCACTACGATCACGGAAAAAAGGCCGCAGTGTACGGTTGTAATATATCTTTTTCCACCATGAGAATAAGCGGATTTGATATCAAAATCCTTCTTAAGCCCTCTATCTGTATCGATATCCTCGGAATAAGCATCATCGCCTTCTGAACCCTCCAACACCCATAGATCATCGGAGGGGGTGTTGATGGGGCTCCCGGCTACCCTTCCCTTTGCCATATAAAGAAAGGCCACTTCATCTGTGCCCGTCAGCGGATGTAAGCCGGAAGACCATGCGATGGCCACCGTATCAGTAAGCGTCCAAAAGGGTTCATATTCCCACGCCCACATATAAACAAGCTGACGTTTGATATGTGTGGGAGAATAGGCGGGAGAATTGCTGGTAGCATCCACATACCGTTCCGAGTTTAATGCATGCGTAAAATTCTGTAAATCCCCAGTCGCTTTTACAGCGGCCGCTGCCGTCAATTTTACCGTAGGCAGACGGTCCATTTCTTTGAGCAGCAAAGCCGGTTGTAAGGTGTTTTGAATTTCGTTGGCCTGTGCGACCACGTCAAAAAATGTAAGCGGCTCATTGCGCGCGGTGGCGCGATCCTGTATCACTTTTTGCAATGCTTCATCATTTCGCAAAAGCGCCTGAAAGTCGGCGAGGGATTCCTGATCCATTGAGATCGCGCCGGTTTCATCCTGCGTGTAAAAAACCTGGTATTCATCCGTTAGGATGCCGTAGCATTCTGGCGGGAGGGTTTCTGCTGAAAGATCAGGGATGGGAAAATCTGAGAGATTACCTGCAAGTGCGGACATAGATCCGAACAAAAGAAGTAACGAAAGAGAGGCTGAGAGAACACGTCCGATTGTTTTTACCATCATTTTACCTTCCTTTCTTTTCAGGATAGTTTTATCATACCAGCAACGCGCAATATTGTCAATACTGAACATAAAACAGAAAAATAGATGAAAAAATTACATATAAATTGGGAGCCTATAAATGCACATTAGATATCATTTGACTTTCCGCCTTCGATTCGTTATACTTAATGCAAATGACTTGCAATAAGGAGCGCCCTATGAACAACAGCAAAAAACATCTCGCGCTGCTTTCTGTTTTGCTCTGCCTTCTTTTGATCGCCTTTTCGGGCTGCACACCGGTGGAGCACTTGCAGAGCGATTATCAGATCGTCACCTCTTTCTACCCGATGTATCTCTTCACACGCAATTTAACAGAAGGGATCAGCGGGGTAACCGTGGTCAACATGACGGCACAGAACGCAGGCTGCCTGCATGATTATCAACTGCTCTCCAAGGATATGAAAGCGCTCGGCGCGGCGGATGCGTTTGTTATTAACGGAGCAGGGATGGAGGGATTCCTCGAGAAAGTGATTGAGCAATTACCCTCCCTGCCCGTGATCACGGCGAGTGAAGGGATTGAAATCCTCTGTGAAAACGCGGAGCACGAGCATGAAGAGGAGCAGGCGCATGGTCATGCGGGGCACGAGCATGAGGAGAACGCGCACGTTTGGCTCTCCGTGCCGAATGCGATCGCAGAGGTCAATAACATCGCAGCAGGGTTGAAAAAGCTTTTGCCAGGTAATGAAGCGCAGATTGAGCGAAACCGGAGCGCTTATGAAAAACGCTTGCTTTCGCTTGATGCAGAGCTGGCACAAATGCTCGCCCCCATCCGGGGCGCCGAGATCATCTCCTTCCACGAGGCGTACGATTATTTTGCGCAGCGGTATGGCCTCGTCATCGCTGGGGCGATTGAAACGCACGATGGCGGGGAGCCGGGCACAAAGGAGCTGATCGAAACCGTGGAACGGATCCGCTCGCACGGCATCCGGGCCATTTTTATCGAGCCGAATTATCAGGGTAGCTCGGCGGGAATCCTCAGCCGGGAAACGGGGGCAAAGCTCTGCACGCTAAACCCTGTGACTCAAGGGGAGGACAGCTTGACCGCTTATGAGGGCATCATGCGGCAAAATGCGAAAACGATCGTGGAGGCGGTAAAAAATGGCGATTGAAAACGGCTGCGGGCTTTGCAGCGTGCAAATACAAAAGATCGGCGTGCAGAAGGGGCGCGACATCCTGCTGGAGGACGTCTCTTTTGAAATGCACTGTGGGGAGCTGACAGCTCTCATCGGCGTAAACGGCGCGGGCAAAACAACCTTGCTGCGGGCTATTTTGGGCGAGATACGGCATACCGGCACGGTCCGTTACCATTCCCACGATGGGAAGGATCTCTCGGAGATCACGGTTGGCTATGTGCCTCAATATCTGGATTTTGACCGAAGCGCACCGGTGAACGTGATGGATTTTCTGCTGGCCGGGCGCACACAGGCCCCGGTGTGGATTACCCGGCCGCGCGCGCTGAAGCAGGCAATCCGGAGGAGCCTTGCGGATGCGGGCTGCGAGGGGTTGGAGAACCGGATGCTTGGGGCCCTTTCCGGCGGCGAGTTGCAGCGCGTGATGCTCGCGCAGGCGCTTTATCCCACGCCTGAGCTGTTGATTCTTGACGAGCCGGTATCTGGTGTGGACACCGTGGGATCAGAGCAGTTTTATGAGAAGATTTCACAGCTCCGGCACGATTACCACATGGCGATCCTGATGGTTTCGCATGATCTGGAGCTGGTTCATCTGCATGCGGACAGGGCTGTTTTGCTCAATAAAAAGATTCTCTGCGCCGGTGAGGTTGACGAGGTTTACAATTCCAAAGCCTTCCGTGGAGCGTTTGGCATAGGGGGGGCGGCGAAATGACTGTAATCTATCAAATCCTCGAAACTGTGCTGCCCTTTTCATGGCTTGATTACAATTTTATGAAAAATGCCTTTGTGGCCATCCTGCTCATCACGCCGCTGCTCGGCGTGCTCGGCACGATGGCGGTCAATAACAAAATGGCCTTTTTTTCCGATGCGCTGGGCCATTCCGCGCTGACCGGCGTAGCGCTTGGCGTGCTGCTGGGCATTCAAAACGATCTCATTAGTATGATTGCATTTGGGGTGCTGCTCGCGCTGGTGATCACGCGTGTAAAATCGGCAAAAACAGCCTCAGCCGATACGGTGATCAGTGTGTTTTCGTCTACCGCCATTGCGTTGGGGCTCGTGATCCTATCGGCGGGGGGCGGATTTTCCAAATATTCGCAATACCTGATCGGCGATATCCTGAGCATTACGCCGCGGGAAATTTTGCTTCTGGCAATTACGCTGGTAATTGTTATTCTAATCTGGGGGATCATTTATAACCGCCTGCTTCTGTTAAGCATCAACACGGATCTTGCCGCAAGCCGGGGCGTGAAAACGGCGGTGGTAGAAAATATTTTTGTGGTGCTCGTTGCAGTGGTCGTGATGCTCTCGATTAAATGGGTGGGCGTGCTGCTGATCAACTCCCTGCTCATTCTGCCTGCGGCGGCTGCCCGCAACCTTGCGCGCAGCTCTCGGCAGTATTTGGCTTTTTCCGTGCTGATCGCAATGGTGTGCGGGGTGGGCGGTTTGATCGCCTCGTTTTATTTCAATACGTCGGCCGGCGCAACGATCGTGCTGCTGTGCGCGGCGGTGTTTTTTGCAACCTATGCGGCGCGCCGCAGAAAATAATAATAAGGCTGCCACAAATTACCATGTAATTTGCAGCAGCCCTTTTTCAGCTTTGGCCTCTACATCATAATATAGAGCAGGGCCAGCAATAGCAGCTCATCAGCGCCCTCTCCATTCAACAAAAGCATCAGCGCGAGCAGTAGGGATTGATCGGAGCTACCCTCCGCCAGGCCCAGCGGCAAAGGGCGCTTTCCCGGCACAGCGCCTTGGGAGGCGTGCGGCTCCTCCTCCTGCACAGGCAGAGGCGTTTCCCTTTTCTCCTGGATATAATCTACTGGCAGGGAAATATGCTTTGGGGAACGCGGCTTACCCGCGGGCGGTTGTGAATGCTGCGGCTTATTGTCTAGAAAAGCAAGACGATCCGCGTCAACTTCCGTTTTTTCCGCTGTGGGCGCGAGCCCTGTTGGCAGGTGCTGCGGCTCCCGATGGGCGCTGTGCTCTGCGGCTTTTGCCTGCGGGGGCCCCTCCTGCGGCGCTGAAATGGGGGGAGATTCGCTTTTTTTTCGGTCTAATTCCTCCTGCGCGCGTTGGGCCGTCAGTTGGGCGCGGCGCTGCATTTCACGCACGCGCTGCGTGGCCTCCTCCTGCATGGCCATCAGCTCTTGGTATGTATAATCCCTCGCCAAATCAAAGCACCCCCTGATCCCTTAAAATCGGCAGCATTTCCAGCAGCCGCATCATGCGAAGCGCCTCATCCGCCTTATGGCGGCGCTCAGGGCTCAGAAGAGGCTTGAGCGCTGCGATAAAGGCGGTTCTGGAATCATTCCCCCCGCCATTCATTGCGCCCATGATGGCAGACAGTTTTTTCATCATTGCCGGATCGATTCCGGAGAGCGCGCCGAGCGCTTCCGCCGCCCCGTTTTGACCGGCCGTGGGTAGGGGTGTGTTCTGCTGAGTCGGTTCGGCCTGCTGGCCGCCCTGGTTCTGCCCGCCAAAGAGCGATTGCGCCACACTCTGCAAGGATTGGATATCATCCGGGCTGAGGCTGTTAATCAGGTTGCTTAAGTTCTTATCGTCCATTTTTCAAAATCCCCCTGTTTCGGTTGTTACCGGTTAAAATGCTGCCTGGTATCTAGGAGCTTTTCCAGCAGAGCCTGTGCCTGCGGCGTGGCAAGCAGCTTATCCGCGGCCTGACGGTCCTCCAAAAGCATCTTGAGCGTTTTTGCCTGCGTCGGGTTCATATTTTTGCGCACAAAATCTTCCCAGTTTCCGCTATTGATTGCCTGCTCGATATCGGAAGCCGCTTTTCCGGAGGTTTCACTCAAATGCTTCAGAGCGGCCTTCATTTGTTCGGTGTTCAGATTTCTTCCGTCAATCATTGCATTCACCACCTGTAGTGTATATAATACTAATATGCTTGCGATGGGGGAAAGTATGAACGATCTTTTACCCGATCTCTATGAAAGGAAGTCGGCTCGGATGAGGCTCCTGGTAGTTTCTGATTCTCATGGGGATTCCTACGCGCTGTATCGCGCAATCCAGCAGCAGCCTGCGGCGCAGGTGGTCATCCATCTGGGCGATGGCGAAAACGATATGGAGCAGGCGATGGGCCTCTGCGGGGAGAAGCGCGTGATCTGCGTGCGGGGCAATTGCGATTGGGGCTCGATGCTGCCCGCCCTTTCACTGGAGCGGATTGCAGGCAAGCTGCTGTATCTTACGCATGGCTATGCGGAAAACGTAAAATACGGCGATGGGCAGCTCCGGCAGCAGGCGCGCGCCTGTAAGGCCGACATTGCATTATATGGCCACACCCATCGGGCTGTGACAGATTTTGAAGACGGCCTATACCTGATGAACCCCGGCGCTGTTGCAAACGGGGAATACGGGATTGTCGACATCACGCAGGCGGGTATTGTGTGCGTGAATCACAAAATCAGATAGGCCGCGCAGCGCAAGCGGGCAGCAAGACAAGCTTCGCCGCCCTCTGCTTGATAAAAGGGCGATGAACAGTAGCCTGCATAGGATAGCCAGCGGCTGTATTTTTATGATTGTTGAAAAAGGAGCGCATCCGGCATGAATGTTCTGATCGTCGGCGCGGGTAAAACCGGGCGAAGGCTCGCCCTTGCTTTATCCGGGCGAGGGTATGATGTTGCGGTGGTAGACCGCGATCAAAGCAGGCTCGACCTGTTGGGGGAGAATTTTGACGGCATCACGGTAGCGGGCGTTCCGGTGGATCGGGATGTGCTGATTTCCGCAGGCTGCGAAAATGCGGACGTTGCCTGTGTGATCACGCCGGAGGATAATGTCAACGTGATGGTCACGCAGCTTTTACGGACCGATTTTCAGGTGGAAACGATTTATACCCGCATTTTGGACCCTTCCCGCGAGGCTGTTTTCCACAAATTTGGCCTGCACACGATCTGCGCCACCCGCTATGAGGCCGACCATCTGCTGGACCTGATTACAAAGGAGGATGCGCAATTTTCCATGCTCCATTTTGGAAGCGCCTCCGTATCCTTTGAGGAGGTGCGCACGGATCGCCATGATTGGGGGCTCAAGCCCTCCCAGCTTTATCATCGTAAAAATGAAATGCCCTTTGCCGTGCGCCGCAAAGGCGGGCGGCTGTTCCTGACCAATGCGGAGAACCTAATTCTTTCGGAAGGCGACAGCGTGATTTTTGCGCAGATCAATGATTAAGGGGCCTTTTAAGCGCGTTTTCTGCAATATTTGTGGCCTCTTTTCACAAAAAAGCGGCCGGGAAAGGAAATCGATACTATCATGAGGAAAATACTGATCGTCGGCGGGGGTAATCTTGGCTATTTCCTCTCGCAGGCGCTGATGGAGGATGGCTATAGCGTCAGCCTGATTGAAAAGGAGAAGGAATACTGCCGGCGCGTTGCAAATTTGCTCGATATTCCCGTGATCTGCGGGGATGGAACCATGGTGGAAACGCTCGCGCGCGGCGGCGCGGGGAAGTGTGATACGCTGATCGCCGTAACTGGCAAGGATGAGGATAACCTGATCGCCTGCGAGCTTGCAAAGCAGCAGTTTAACGTTCCGCAGACGGTGGCGCGGGTCAATAACCCCAAGAATATGGATATCATGAAGAAGCTCGGCGTGGATATCACGATGTCCCCCACCCGGATTATCGCTGGGATGATTGAACATGAGGTGGAGGGCGCGGCGGTGCGCTTGGTGGCGGATATCAACAACAGTGATGCGAGCATCAATGAATATAAGCTGCCGGAGCATTGGTCCCGTTCGGGCGCGACCGTTCAATCCCTGAATCTGCCGGAGGATTGCGTTTTAATTTATCTGATGCGGGATTCTTTGATTACGATTCCGCGCGGCAACACGGCGCTGATGGAGGGGGATGAGATTGTTGCCCTCACAGTGGGGAATACGGCGAAAACGTTGAAAAAGATATTTGAATTATAAAAAACAGTAGGGGCGAACTGTGTTCGCCCGCTTTTGCCTCTTGTATAAACACATATAATCCATCAAGCTATTTTACCTAGGCCTGCGGGCGAACGCAGTTCGCCTCTACGTCGTAATCAAAAACAGAAGATCTCAAAAGAAGAGGGGGGCGCACATGGTGCGCCTCCCTTTTTGGTCTGTTGAACTGGTTTTCCGATTATTGCTTTCAGGGAAAGGCAGGCGAACACAGTTCGCCCCTATGGGGAAGGGGAGAGAGGTATTCATTATATGTAAATAAATGTTATTCTTACAGGCTGATTTTTTGGTGCGATTTATAGGGAATGTCAAAATTAAAAATCATCTATCAAATTTGGGAATTATGTTATATTTACAGGCCTAAAAAAAATTTTTTTCATATCATTACACAAACTATTTACTTTTCATAGGGATTATGATATTATTGTGATGTAATTTATGAGAAAACGTTCCATTCCGTCGTATTTTGGTTGTATTATGGAAGGAGGAGAAAAGAAAGGATTCCTTTGGGTCGAATAAATATTGGATGAATATCCTTATATTTACGGAAAGAGAAATAAATTAGGGTAAAATCGAAACTTTCTATCAGAAAAAGGGGGTTAATCAAGTGACAAATAAACAAAGAAGAATCCTAGAGGATGCAGAGATTTCGTCAGAATTAATGCATGAAGTTGATCATTATCTGAAGGATGTTGGTGCGGTGCTTTCCGGTACGATCCATGAAAAAGAAAATTATCTCACCATGCTTTGCAATGATATTGCAGAATTTGTTGATGTAAATCCGAGCGCTTCGATTAACAATATTATTGGCGAATTCGGTACGCCGGAAAAGCATGCGGATGTTTTTCTAGAAAATAAAATGAAGGATAAGCCTGAAACCATCCGGAAACGTTTGGTTTTTCATAGAGTAATTGCAATTGCTGCGGTTCTTGTTGTTGCTATTATTGGCATTGTGTATGCGTGTGCATTAATCGAAAATCATAAGGATGCAAATGGAAGAACGGCTGACACAATTGAGTATTATGAAAACATAGAGGAAATTGGATAGGAAGGAATATAAAAATGAAGAAGAGAATATTGGCGTTAACTGCAATTTTTATTTTTATAGTTTGTTTGTCCTCTGGACTGACCGCGAATGCTACTGTTTCTATGGATACTAACATAACCTATTTTGAGGACGGAAGTTATGTAGTAGATCTTATAGAGGCTAGCCCTATTTTAGTTAGGGGTTCTGTATATACACGCACTGGTAGTAAAACAAGAACATTTTATGATAGTGATAACGTAGTTAAATGGAAATTTATTGTTTATGGGACTTTTGAAGTTAATAGTGGCGTAAGCGCAAAATGTACAAAAGCAACGTGTAATACAGAAATATACGATAGCAATTGGAAGGTTATCTCTCAATCAGCGTGGCCGAGCGGTAATCAAGCAATTGGAACCGCGACACTAAAAAGATATTTGTTGGGTATTCCTGTAAGAACCGAGGAAGTAACTGTGACATTAACATGTGATAAGAATGGCACCCTCTCTTAAATCTTTATAAAGTGTCGCATCCTCCATGGAAGCGTGGATTCATAAATGGTTATCCCTGTGGGGCGTTTTCACAACGCTTCACAGGGATAGCGGCTTTTTTGGGCAAATCGTTAGGATCGGTATGCAGAAGAACACAATTTACCCTCCGCTTAGGAGGACGGTCTACCAGGTAAATCAGCTTCAGGCAGTATTCTTCCGCTCTCTTTTTTAAAAACGCCGCATCTTCCGCATCGATTTGGCCATAACACACGCAAACATTGCATTGCTGAATGATAGAGCGTCTGCCGCCTAGTATGCTGGCCAGGGATTGATAGCATGAAAGGAGATCAACGCCGTCGGCCTCCTCCTCTATCATTTCGTGAAAAAATTGCTCCCGTGGAGGATACCACTGGGATTGCATCGGGCAGGCAAGCTGAAGGAAAAGCCGCACGCGGGAATCGCTCTGCTTGCGCTCCAGCACGGCCCTGGCCGCCAACAGGTCGAAGCCGGTGGCCGCCCCAGTGTAAAACTGAAAGATCTCCTTACTGATGAGCCGATCCATCACATGGTTGATGCGGGCAATAATCCGGCGCTCCTGCTCTTCTGGGATGCTTTCCGGGCCGGCAAAGCAACACGCTTTTTCAAAAAGTTTTCTCATGTTCAACATCCTTCATTTTGACTTCTTTTGGCCTTCACTATGGCCTCATAATGCAGTCACAGCAAAATCCGGTTTTCCCCTGTTCCCATAGGAAAAACAATATTAGAGAGAAGGTATTCAAACCGTGGATGGTATTATACGAAATTATACGTTTCGAATCAACTCGGAATTGCTGGAAAAGTTCCACTATGTTTCCCGGATAAACGGACGCTCCGCCAACATGCAGATTTTAATCTATGTGCAGAAAACTGTGGAGCGCTATGAATCGGATAACGGGCCGATTGAGGTGCGGGGGATCAAATACACTCCCTCCAAAAAGCTCCCCGACGAAAAGCGTTAGCCGGGAGACGTTGCCCATTCTGCCCCATTGGCGCGGCAGATAAAAAAGCACTGGGCGTCCGCTCTGGCGGACGCCCAGTGCTCTTTTGACGAAAAAGAAAAAGCGTTTCGTTAAACTGCACAAGAATCATGAGATATGGATTTTAGAAAAAGGATTCGATTTGTCAGGTGGTCCTTTTTCAGCAAGCATAAAAAACAGGAATGCGCTCATGCCGCGCGGGAATTTCCTCTTGTCTTCTCACAAAGGGAAACAAAAAGAGCCGCGGGGAGTTCCCCGCGACCCCCGCACGGCCCTGCGGCAGCAGTAAGCAGAGAGCCACGACCCAACCCGTTCGGCGAGCCTTCCCAAACTCGCTGTGCTTGTGCAGCAAGCGCATACTCACCGGCGTTTCAAACACATGGAAAGGCTCGTTTTTTGCTGCTACGCAACAAGATTCTGCGGGCGCTGCCTTGGCCTTCCGCCAGCGCTCAGTGGCGCAGAAAAATGCTGCTTACGAAAGCGCTCTGAAACCCTGCTTTTTGTTTTGTGTGCTCTTTTCAAACGATAGAAAGTGGCAAGCTTATTCCAAGCCGAAGAAGGCTTTAAAGGCGCGGAAGGCCATATAAACGTCGATTTTAGAAACCACCTCAAAGGGCGCGTGCATCGAAAGCACCGGAACGCCAACATCCACAACGTCCACATCGAGGTTCGCTACATACATGGCAACCGTTCCGCCGCCGCCGAGATCTACCCTGCCGAGCTCCCCGGTTTGCCAGCAGATTTGTTTTTCGTCAAAAAGCCTGCGCACTTCGCCCATGAATTCCGCGCTGGCGTCCGACGTGCCCGATTTGCCGCGGGAGCCGGTGTATTTTGTCACGACTACGCCGCGGTTGAGGTAGGCGGCGTTTTTCTTTTCAATCACATCCGGGAAAGTGGGGTCAAAGGCGGCGTTCACATCCGCGGACAGGCAGCGGGAGCGGCTGAGCACGTCGCGCGCCTCCAACCCTTCCATGCGGGCGAGATCCGCGATGAAATATTTGAGATAGGAGGAGTTGAGGCCGGTGTTGCCATCGCTGCCCGTCTCCTCCTTATCGGTGAGGACGGTGATCGCCGTATATTCCGGCTTTTCGCAGGCAAAGGCCGCCATAGCGGCCGGGTATGCGCACACACGGTCGTCATGGCCGTAGCCGCCGATCATGCTGCGGTCAAAGCCGATGTCGCACACCGGGAAGGCGGGCACGAGCTCAAGCTCCGCGCTGAGGAAATCGCTCTCCACAATGCCGTATTTTTCATGGAGCAGCTTCATAATATTGAGCTTCACAAGCTCGCTGCCCTCATCGCTGCGGAAGGGCCGGCTGCCGATGAGAATGTTGAGCTCCTCGCCCCGCACGCCGTCTGCAAGCGTGCGCTTCATCTGCTCCTGTGCCAAATGGGGGAGCAGGTCGGTTACAACGAATTTCGGCTCATCCGGCTGCTCGCCGATGCTCACATTGATCTTGCTGCCGTCGCGGCGGATGATCACGCCGTGCAGAGAGAGGGGAATTGCCGTCCACTGGTATTTTTTGATGCCGCCGTAATAATGGGTTTTGAACAGGGCCATCTCAAAATCCTCATAGAGTGGGTTGGGCTTGAGATCAAGGCGGGGAGAATCAATATGCGCCGCGGCAATCCGCACGCCTTCTCCCACGCTCTTTTCCCCGATGACGGCGAGAATAATGGCTTTTTCCCGGTTTAGGCGGTAAACTTTATCGCCCGCGTGGTATTTCTTTTGCGGATCAAAGGGAGTGAAGCCCAGCGCCTCTGCCTTGCGGCAGAAAAATCCAGCGGCTTCCCGCTCCGTTTTGGCGGAATTTAAAAAGACCTTGTAATCCTCGCAAAATTGATCGGCGCGCTCAATCTCCACGTCGGCCAGGCCGCCGCGCATCGCGTGCTTCGGCTTGAGGAACAATTCCTCCTGTAGCTGCTCGGCCTTGCTCTTTTCTTTGCCTAAATTGCTCATGATGTGGTTCCTCCTATATGATAAAGATTCTGGTAGCGGTGCATGGCGTTCGTTACCTTTTTGACATAATGGGCGGTTTCTGGGATAGGGATGCTGTCGAGCGTTTTGCCATCCTGCGACACGCCCGGATCCTTTAGCCAGCGGTTAACCTGCCCCCGCCCGGCGTGATAAGCGGCGAGAATCTCCTGCGTGGTGCCGAATTCCTCCTTGAGCAGGCGCAAAAACAGGGTGCCGTAGCGCACGTTTACTTCCTTATCAAAGAGCGCGTCGCCCTCTAACGTTTCGCCCGTTTTGCTCTGAAGCCACTGGAAGGTGGGGAGTGTGAGCTGCATGAGCCCTTTCGCCTTTGCCGCGGAAACGGCCTCGGCGTCAAAATCGCTCTCCGTTTTCATCACGGCGTAGACAAGCGCTTCATCCAGCCCGTTTTCATCGGCATAGCGCTCGACCAGCGCCGCCTCCTTCATTGGGTAAAACGCCTTGAGCAGAGAGCGGTAGGATACCGCTGTCACCACGGCCACCAGGGCGGCAAAGAGAAGAAACAGAAGGCTGATTTTCAAAAAAGCTTTTTGTTTTCGGGTTTCCATCGCTGGCCGCTCCCTTTCTGTTATGCATTTTGCTGCATATTTTTATGCTTCTTCTGTGAAACGGATGCGCGCCCATACGGGCTCCAACTCCTGTTGCAGGTCAAACGGGGGATAATTCCGCACCAAAAAATCCGCGTGCTCTTTATAGTATGTCTCACTTTTTTGCGCATTCACACGCAGGCGGGCAGATTCTTCGCTGATTTGATCGCGCTGCATGATGCGTTTGATCCGCAGCTCTTCCGGCGCGACGACGGCGATGATGAAATCGCAGGCGCGGTTTTCGCCGCTTTCAAAGAGCTGAGGCGCATCCAGCACCACGGCTTTTGCTTCGTTCTGAAAAGCGCATGCCGTTTCGGCGCGCATTTGTTGGATGATCGCGGGGTGTGTGATTGCGTTGAGCCGTGCCGTCTGCCCAGGGGAGGAGAAGGCGCGCTGTGCAAGCAAAGGGCGATTGAGCGACCCATCCGGCAGGATGAGATCCGCTCCAAATGCAGCCGCCAGGGCGGAGAGAACAAAGCTGCCCGGCCGCGTCACCTTGCGGGCGATTTCATCCGCATCGATCACCGCCAGGCCCTGCGCGCGCAAGAGGGCGGCCGCCGTGCTTTTGCCCGCCCCTGTTTGCCCGGTCAGACCAATGACGGGGCCTTTTTTGTTTGCCATGATGAAAGCAGTCCTTCCATATGGGAGATCGTGAGGGCGTTTGTAAAATGCAAAATTCCTTTGAAAAAGCAATTAAAAAACGCTTCCCAATTATACATCAATCATTTCAAACGCGGCGGCACGCAGCAGCCGGTTATAAACAGCAAGGCCCACGCCCTGCTTTTCCGGGCAGCGCGCATAGGCGGTGTGGATACCCATCGCGTCGAGTGAACGCAACGCATCGAACAGGCGCTGTGCCTGAGAGGAAGGGTCTCCCTCCCTGCCACAGGGGAGCGCGCACACATGTAGGGCGGCTTCTTCCCCCTCATAGCATAGCGCTGCAACGCCCGCGCCCGCGTGATTGTTGACATATTGCGCATAGCGCTGAAACGGCCCGCGCAGGATTACCACATGGGCCTTCGGTGCATAGTGCTTATATTTCATGCCGGGAGAGGCGGCCTTTTCCCCTACCGCTAACTGCTCCTCTACGGCGCGGTCTATTTCCACCTTGCCGAGTACGGCGCGCAGCTGCTCCGGCGTAATGCCGCCCGGGCGTAAAAGCCTGGGGCAGGGCGATGCGAGTGTTACAACAGTGGATTCTACGCCCACCGAACAGGGGCCGCCATCCACCACCGCCTGAATGCGCCCTGCCATATCCGCCAGCACATGCTGTGCCGTGGTGGGGCTGGGGCTGCCCGAAAGGTTGGCGGAAGGGGCGGCAAGCGGCACGCCTGCCGCTTGAATGATTGCGCGGGCGAGCGGGTGGGAGGGCATACGCACCGCAACCGTGTCAAGCCCGGCGCTGACTTCCTCCGGAATCGCGGGGGATTTTGGCAGGATCATCGTCAGCGGACCCGGCCAATAGGCGCGGGCAAGCCGGATTGCCTGCGTGGGCACTTCACCGACCAAGGGATAAAGCTGCGAAAACGCCGCGATATGGACGATCAGCGGATTATCCTGCGGGCGGCCCTTCGCCTGAAAAATTTTTGCCACAGCCTGCCCGTCAAGCGCGTTTGCGGCAAGGCCATAGACGGTTTCCGTCGGGATTCCGATAAGGCCGCCCGCGCGCAGGAGTGCGCCGATTTCCGCCAGCGCCGGCTGGTCGTCCGGTGTGATCTGATAAAGGTTTGTCTGCATGGAAGCCCCGTTCCTTTCCAAAGCAAGTGCGGGTGTTAAGCATCGCTTTCCGCTTTGAGCTTTTCCGCCGTGTCTGCCGTGATGAGCGCGTCGATCACTTCATCGAGCGCGCCATTCATAATCTGCTCGATTTTATAGAGCGTTAGGCCGATGCGGTGATCGCTGACGCGGCCCTGTGGGAAATTGTAGGTGCGGATGCGCTCACTGCGGTCGCCCGTGCCTACCTGCGCGCGGCGTTCGCCTGCAATCGCCTCATGCTGCTTTTCCCGCTCCGCCTCCAAAATGCGCGAACGCAGGATTTTCATCGCGCGGTCTTTATTCTTATATTGGCTGCGCTCGTCCTGGCATTCGACCACCGTGCCGGTGGGCAGGTGCGTGATGCGGATGGCGGATTCCGTTTTATTGACATGCTGCCCGCCCGCGCCGCCGGAGCGGTAGGTATCGATCTGCAAATCGGCGGGATTGATCTCCACATCCACCTCTTCCGCCTCCGGCAAAACAGCCACGGTTACGGTGGAGGTATGGATGCGGCCCTGCGATTCCGTTTCCGGCACGCGCTGGACGCGGTGCACCCCGCTTTCAAATTTCAAGCGAGAGTAGGCCCCCTCGCCTTCAATCATAAAGCTAACCTCTTTGAAGCCGCCAAGCTCGGTTTCGTTTGCGCTGAGGATTTCGGCCTTCCAGCCCTTTGCCTCGGCGTACATGGAATACATGCGCAGGAGGGAGCCTGCAAACAGAGCCGCCTCCTCCCCGCCCGCGCCGCCGCGGATTTCTACGATCACGTTTTTTTCGTCGTTCGGGTCGCGCGGAAGCAGCAAAACTTTCAGCTCCTCCTGCGTGCGCTCCATTTCAGCGCGTGCCTGCTCCAGCTCTTCAAACACCATATCGTGGAACTCTTTATCGAGCCCGCCCGCGTCGAGCAGAGCTTTCGCCTCCTGAAATGTATCGCGCGCCGCCTTGAACTGGCGGTATTTTTCAACGATCGGGGCCAGGCGCTTCGCCTCTTGCATGAGTTTTTTATACTGCGCCTGATCGGTGACGATCTCCGGGTCGCACAGCCGAAGCTGAACCTCTTCATAGCGCGTTTCAACCTTTTCTAACTTTTCCAGCATAGAATGAACCATCCTTCCTTTGGGGGAAAGCCGCAGGGGGCCTTCCAGCGTCTCGATTCAAACGGTCAATCGGCGCTAAGTTTCCGCATCCGGCACGGCGGAACCTTCCCGAAGGATTTTTTTAATATTCTTTTCGATTTTGGCGCGCGGCGCCATAATCTCACGCCCGCACTTTGTGCAACGGATGCGAAAATCCATCCCCGCGCGGAGTACGAGGAATTCTTTATTTTTGCAGGGGTGTTCTTTTTTCATCATTAAGATGTCGCCGGGCCTCACATCCATACCCAAATCGCCTCCAGCCGGATTCCAAAAGGAAAAGATATGGTAAATATTATAGCACAAAGGGGCATGAAAAAAAAGCATTTCCCATATATATAGCAACGTAGCCGGGCCGTATTTGCGCCCCTTAGGCGGAATGCCGGCAGCCGCAAACGAGCGGCAAGGGCAGGTAGGGTCATGCATAGTATGAGAAAAAAGAGGCCGCTTCAGGCGGTGAAATGGGTGGGAAAATGAAACATTTTAAGCCGGAAGGCTGGCTAATGGACACACCGGAAAACCGCGCTGCGTTTGCATCCTCCGCCGCGCTGCGCGATGCCTATTTTGAGGGCAGAATTTTGGAAGCGCGCGCGCTGTTGTGCGATAAAGATCACAATTTGCACGTTGATCTCGGCTGCATGGAGGGGATCATCCCGCGTGAGGAGGCGGCCGTGGGCATCGAGGAGGGCAAGGTGCGGGATATCGCCATTATTTCAAGGGTGAATAAGCCGGTTATGTTTCGCATCACAGGCTTCGATGCGGACGCGCTAGGCCGCACCTCGGCGATTCTCAGCCGCCGTAGCGTACAATTAGAGTGCATGGAAACCGATATTGCCCGCCTGACGCCAGGCGAGGTAATCGATGCGCGTGTATCCCACATGGAGGGCTTCGGCGTTTTTTGCGACATTGGGGCAGGGCTGAGCGCGCTAATGCCGATTGATAGCATCTCTGTTTCCCGCATTCCGCATCCGTCGGAGCGGTTCCGCACGGGCGAGGATATCCGCGCTCTGGTCAAGGGGATTGACGAAAATGGGCGCATCACGCTCACGCACAAAGAGCTGCTCGGCACCTGGGAGCAAAATGCCGCTCAATTCAAGGCGGGGGAGACGGTGCCGGGGGTGATCCGCTCTGTAGAGAAATATGGGGTATTTGTGGAGCTTACGCCGAATCTCGCGGGGCTTGCAGAATATGTGCAGGGCGTTTATGCGGGCCAGCATGCGAGCGTATATATCAAAAGCCTGATTCCGGAACGCATGAAAATCAAGCTGATTATCGTGGATGCTTTTGACGCGGAGTATCCTCCCCCTCCGGTGACCTATTATACGGACAGTGACTACATCGACCATTGGATCTATTCCCCGGAATGCTGCCCAAAGGTGGTTGAGAGCTTCTTTTCCCCTTTGGAGGAGCAGTAGGCAGGTTGAGAAAGCGGAGAAAAAATCCGTTTCTAGTGTCCCTTGTGGGAATCTGGAAACGGATTTTTGTATATTCCGGCAAGGTAAGTTCTAGAAAAACATTTTTGTGCTTCAGAAACTGTTATCCTGCACAAAAATAAAACGCCGGATTTGGACAAGTGAACAGGATTTTTTGAAATACGCCTCATTTAATGGATTCTCAAAAGTTTTTATTGAACTGCATCATCAATTATGCTATAATTCACGGTGACGCAGAAAAAATATTATTGGTTTTGAATAACAAATATGCTGCGCCCCGCTGGGGCGGGCGTGAAGGAGGAAATTGGTTTGAAAGCCTATCATGCAAAGGATATCCGAAATATTGCGATCGCCGGCCACGGCGGAAGGGGTAAAACGACGCTCGCAGAGGCGATGCTTTATCTGGCGGGGGTAACAGAGCGCCTCGGCCGCATTGCAGACGGGAATACCGTGCTCGACTATGATGGAGAAGAAAAAAAGCGCAGGGCCTCCGTTTCTACAGCAGTTGCGCCGCTGGAATGGAATGGGATTAAGATGAACCTTGTCGACACGCCCGGCCTGTTCGATTTCGCAGGCGGAGTAAGCGAAGGCATTCGGGCAGCGGATTGTGTGCTGATTACGACGGCTGCCGGCTGCAAATACGACGTTGGTGCGGAAAAGGCTTTCAAAGCGGCAGACGCACGCGGAATTGCGAAGATGTTTGCAATTACTAAGGTGGATGCTGAGAATACCGATTTTTATAAAACGCTTGATTTCCTCAAGGAAGTTCATGAAACGCAGCTGTGCCCGATTGTTGTGCCCTATATGGAGGGCGGTGTGGTTCAGGCATATGTCAACCTCATGGCACAGAAGGCATTTACATATCAGAATGGTAAGGCAACCGAAGTTCCCGTCCCGCAGGATGCGCGTATTGCGGAGATGATTAATTTTCTCAAGGAAGCGGTCGCCACGACGGATGACGAGCTAATGGAGAAATTTTTTGATGGCGCGGAGTTCACGCAGGAAGAGATCATCCGCGGCTTGCAGAACGGCATGACGGACGGCTCGATTTACCCTGTGTTTGCCTGCTCCGGCTACACGACTCAGGGCGTTGACCAACTGCTTGACTGTCTGTCGAAGATCGCGCCGCGCGCCTATGAATGCGCGGGTGAAACGGCGGAGGATGCGGATGGGAATCCGGTTGAGCTTCCCTGTGATGCGGATGGCCCGCTTGCCGCGATTTGCTTTAAAACAATTGCCGACCCATTTGTGGGCAAGATGTCCTTCTTTAAGGTCGTATCCGGTAAAATCACGGCGGACGTTCCCGCCTATAATGCACGCACGCAGGAGAGTGAGCGCATGGGTAAGATTATCTCTGTGCGCGGTGCGAAGCAGGAGGATATTTCGGAAATCGCAGCGGGCGATATCGGCGTTGTGACAAAGCTCTCAAATATGCGCACGGGCGACACGCTGTGCAGCCCGAAAAAGGTATTGAAGCTCGCTCCTGTCTCCTTCCCGGAGCCGTGCCTGAGCATGGCGGTCAAGGTGGCGAAGAAGGGCGAGGAGGAAAAGGTAGCGGCGGGCCTTTTCCGTCTGATGGAGGAAGACCCCACCATCACCTTCCGGTCCAACCATGAAACGCACGAGCAGATTCTTTCCGGCCTCGGCGAACAGCATCTTGATGTGATCGTTTCCAAGCTTAAAACGAAATTCGGCGTGGATGTATCCCTTAGCGTGCCGAAGGTGGCATACCGGGAATCCATCAAAAAGCGTGTGGAGGTGCAGGGCCGTCACAAGAAGCAGTCCGGCGGCCACGGGCAGTTTGGCGATGTGTTTATCCGCTTTGAGCCCTGCGACAGCGATGAGCTGGTGTTTGCGGAGGAGGTTGTGGGCGGCTCCGTGCCGAAAAACTTCTTCCCAGCTGTGGAAAAGGGTCTGCGCGATAGTGTCACAAAGGGCGTGTTGGCCGGGTATCCGATGGTTGGCTTGAAAGCGACGCTGTATGATGGATCTTACCATCCGGTAGATTCTTCAGAAATGGCGTTTAAAACGGCGGCGTCTATTGCTTATAAAAACGGTATCCCGAAGGCGGACCCGGTCATTCTTGAACCGATTGGGACGTTAAAGGCCTATATGCCGGATGAGAAAATGGGCGATATCATGGGTGATATCACGAAGCGCCGTGGCCGCGTGTTGGGCATGGGCCCGGCAGAGGATAAAATGCAGGAGATTGTGGCTGAGGTGCCAATGGCGGAGATGGGCGATTTTGCAACGACGCTGCGCTCTGTAACGCATGGCAGGGGCCATTTCTCGCTGGAATTCACCCGCTATGAAGAAGCGCCGGCGAACGTGGCAGAAAAAGTAATTGAGGATGCGAAGGCACAGGAAGAAGAATGAAAACCGCATGGAGCCTCTCTTGGTACCGCGTGGTTATGGCAGGCATTGTTTAATATAAAAATTGAGAAAGGGGAACGGCGGCCTTCGAGTTGGGGGCGCGCCGTTTCTTTTTTTCACTCTCCAGTGTTTCCACAGGTTTTGGTGGAAAACTTTGTGGAAAGTATGGAAAACTAAGCAGATCAGGTGTTTTGATGGGCTTACCTCCTTGTTATCCACGAATCGGCCTTTGGCTGGATTTATATTTGGCCAAAAAGCTGTGATAGCCGTCAGCAGCATCCCTCTGTTTTTTGGGGTATAGCAAATATTAAAAAAATCGTCTGCAATAAGGCCTTGATTCAGTGGTTTTGTCGCTTGCATTCCGATTTGCCGCAATGCTATAATGAATCAATTTATTTCATAGCTTGAGGAGGCCGGAAAATGCTTCTGTTGAACCCGGAAGAGAAGTTTGTCAAAGAGGGCCTTACCTTTGATGATGTGCTGCTCATCCCAGCCCATTCGGATGTTCTGCCCAATCAGGTGGATGTATCAACGAAACTCACCAAGGATATCTCCCTGAACACCCCTCTGATGACCGCTGCGATGGATACTGTCACAGAGGCCCGTATGGCGATTGCGATTGCGCGCGAAGGCGGCATTGGCGTCATCCACAAAAATATGGCGATCGAGCGCCAGGCACAAGAGGTAGATAAGGTGAAGCGCTCTGAGAACGGTGTAATTGTCAACCCGTTTTTTCTTTCGCCCGACCGTTTTGTTCATGAAGCGCTCGATTTGATGAGGCGGTATAAAATTTCAGGCGTGCCGATCTGCCGGGAGGGTAAGCTGGTCGGTATCCTGACGAACCGCGACCTGCGGTTTATGACGAACTTTAACGTTCGAATTGAGGATGTGATGACAAAAGAGAATCTTGTCACCTCCCATGTCGGGACAACCCTCATGCAAGCAAAGCAGATCCTCATGCAGCATAAAATTGAGAAGCTGCCTTTAATTGATGACGACGGTTATCTACGCGGTTTAATCACAATTAAGGATATTGAAAAGAGCGTGCAGTACCCCAACTCTGCGCGCGATAAGGGCGGAAGGCTCCTCTGCGCGGCGGCAATCGGCGCAACGGCGGATGTGCTGGAGCGCGCTGGCGCGTTGGTGGAGGCGCAGGTGGATGCGTTGGTGCTTGACTCCGCGCATGGTCACAGCGAGAATATTCTCAAGGCGGTCAGCAAGGTGAAGGCGGCATTCCCGCAGGTTTCCCTCATTGCGGGCAACGTGGCAACGGCGGAGGGCACCCGTGCGCTCATTGAGGCGGGTGCAGACGCGGTAAAAGTAGGCATTGGCCCCGGCTCGATCTGCACTACGCGCGTGGTCGCGGGCATCGGTGTGCCGCAGATCACGGCGGTTTATGATTCCGCCTGTGTGGCGGCAAAATACAACATTCCGATCATTGCGGATGGCGGCATCAAATATTCCGGCGAGATCGTAAAGGCGCTTGCCGCCGGAGCGAATGCGGTGATGATGGGCTCGCTGGTGGCAGGGTGCGAGGAATCCCCCGGCGAGAGCGAGATTTATCAGGGCCGCCAGTTCAAGGTATACCGTGGAATGGGCAGCATCGGTGCGATGAACCAAGGCAGCAAGGATCGTTATTTCCAGCAGGATAACCGCAAGTTGGTGCCAGAGGGCGTGGAGGGCCGTGTGCCTTATAAGGGGCTGCTGTCTGAAACGGTGTTCCAGATGCTGGGGGGCCTGCGCGCGGGCATGGGCTATTGCGGCTGCAAAACCATTGGTGAGCTGCAAAGCAAGGCACAGTTTGTGCGCATCACGAGCGCCGGCTTGATCGAAAGCCATCCGCATGATGTGTTTATTACGAAAGAAGCACCCAATTATTCCGGAAACGCTTAAGAAGCGTCGATATGATGAATTTGCTTGTAACGATAGGGAAAAAACAGCATCATTTATCCGTGAAACCCGGCACGCCATTGCCTGAGGCTTTGGCTCTGCTGGGTTTTCCAATTGCGCTTCCCTGCGGTGGAAAAGGCTCGTGCGGAAAATGCAGAGTCAAAGCGACAGGGCAATTATCACCCATTACTCCGGCGGAGCGGCGTTGCCTCTCGGCGGGGGAATTGCGCAATGGATTGCGCCTGCTATGTCAAACGGCTGTGCTGGGGGAGGCCCGCATAGAGCTGCCGGAGGAAAGTGCGGAGATCGTGGTGGAGGGCGTTTCCGCTATGCCGCAAAACAGGCCGATAGATGGGAAGGCGCTTTGTGCTGCTTTGGATATAGGGACGACAACCGTTGCGGCCCGGCTCTATGTGGCAGAGGAGTTGGAGAGCAGCCCGATCGCGTCTGCTGGGCGGCGAAATCCGCAGGCGGCATTCGGCGCAGACGTTCTCTCCCGCATGGAGAGGGCACAGGCAGGGGATGCACCCGCCCTGCGGGGATGCATCATCGATTGCTTGGATGATCTGCTCACAGAGCTTATGCAAATGGCGCAGGCACGCCCCGCCCAGATTAGGGAACTGGTCATTACGGGGAATACAGCGATGCTCTATCTCCTCACCGGGCGGGATACCGCCTGCCTTTCTAAAGCTCCTTTTTTGCCGGAGCATCTTTTTGGGGACGAAATCACTGCCGAAGCCTTGGGGCTGCATGCAGTTAAGGCCAGCCGCGTTTATCTGCCGCACTGTGCCTCTGCTTTTATTGGGGCTGATTGCCTGTGCGCCATGCTTGCTTGTGGGATGACCGAAGCGGAGGCTCCCTGTGCATTGCTCGACCTTGGCACAAATGGGGAGCTTGCTGTTTTCAATGGCACTGAGCTTTGGTGTGCATCCACCGCCGCAGGGCCGGCCTTTGAGGGTGCGGGGCTTACCATGGGGATGCCAGCAGTGCCGGGCGCAATCAACCATGTGGAGCGAAAGGGCTTTCGAATTGGCTGCACAGCTATAGGCGGTGTGCCGGCGAAGGGGATCTGTGGCTCCGGGCTGATCGACGCGGCGGCGGTCTTGCGGCAGAGCGGCGTTTTGGATGCGGAGGGCTCCCTTCAGCGGGAAGGGCATCCTTTTCGAGCGATGGTGTGCGAAATCGGCGGCGCGCCCGCCGTGCGCTTCGCGGGCACAGGCGTTTTGCTCACACAGGCGGATATCCGCGCGTTGCAGGTGGCGAAAGCCGCCGTCTGCGCGGGCCTACAAATGCTGCTCGATCGTGCTGAAATCCGGCCGGAAAAGTTGGAAAAGCTTTTTTTGGCAGGCGGTTTTGGGCGATTTATCAGGCTTGAAAGTGCGGCGCAGATCGGCCTGTTTCCCCCCGCTTTATTGGGAAGGACCGCTGCCATCGGCAACGCGGCGTTAGATGGGGCGGGCCTGCTCGCCCTGCGGCCAGCCCGGAGGGAACGGCTCCTCTCCCTTGTAGGCAGGATTCACACCGTTTCCCTCGCGGAGGAGCCTGCGTTTGAACAGGCTTATTTGGAGGGGATGCGCTTTCCGAATGAAAATTATATGGGCCGGTAAATAAAGAAAGGTATTTTACCTACACCGCCGCATATGGTAGGATAGATGCATAGCGCTCCAATTTTGTGTCGGTATGGGTTCCTTTTGTTTTTGATATACGATAAAAGCCCGATAAACTGCTTCATGGAGGAGGCGCCCCAATGAATGTGTATGATTTTGACAATACGATTTACCGTGGTGAAAGTGCTGTAGATTTATTTTGGTATTATTTAAAACAGGATAAATCGCTGCTGCGCTATGTGCCGGAGGTAGCGGCGGCTTTGGTGCGGTATAAGCGCGGAAAAATCACCATTGAGGAGGCCTTATCCGTTTATGGCGCGCGCGTGGCCGATTACTTTTTGACGATCCCGGATTTTGAAGCTGATTTAAAAACTTTTTGGGATACCCATATGAAGAATATCAAGCCCTTTTATGCTCGCCAGCACCGTCCGGATGATGTGATTCTTTCCGCCTCCCCGGAGCGTGTTTTGGAGGAGGCTTGCCGCCGCCTTGGAATTGCGCATTGGATAGGGACCCAGTTCGATGAGCAAACGGGCACGATAACACGCCTGTGCTTTCGAGAAAATAAGGTGAGCAGCTTTCTGGAGCGGTTCCCACATGCAAAGATTGAGCAGTTTTATACGGATTCCTTTAACGATCAGCCGATGATCGACCTGGCGGAGCACGCCTTCCTTGTCAAAGGCGACCGAATCAGACAATTGAAATAGGGGTTAATCCATAAAAGCTTTGCCTGATTCTCTATAAGAAAAGAGCCGCTGCAAAATGATTTGCATTTTGCAGCGGCTCTTATTGATATAAAAAGGTGATCAAAAAGAAGGATTTACTGAAAAAGGCCGCGGAACCATTCTATGATTGTTTGAAAGAAACGCACGATCTTAGCAAAAAATTCTACGATGGAATTCGGGGCATCTTCTTCTACTTCCGTGATCCGCCAGACCTGCGCGCCATAGAAGGGATTTGCCGTGCCGATATAGAGGCCATCTTCATTTGCAACGAGGGTACGGCCGCCGAAGTTGAATTTATCATGGAACCCATTCAAAGTAAGCTCTGTATAGTTTTCGCCATCCTTCGTGACATACAGGTCAAAGCCGGGCTCGTTTTTGAGCAGCTTATTGGAAATGCTGAAATACATCCGCAGTCCGTCCAGATCAAAGGCGGCAGCCAGAGATTTGAGCGCATCCAAAATACCTGAGAGGGAGGCGCCGCGTGCCGCGGAGGCCGGGAGGGCGGAGAATGTTTTTGCCGCGTTGGAAAGCGGGGAGACGAGCGTTTCGACAAGAGCGATCAGCTTCTGCACATTTTCCGGCGTAGCCTGTTTGTCGAGCAGGCTCGCAATCTGGGACTGCGCTGCGGTCAGCGCTGTGGTTAGCGCGCTTGCCTCTTTGCTTACGGATGAGCCGGTGAGAGATTGAAGCAGCTTGACGATATAGTTGATTTGCTGCATGAATTCAGCCTTATCCATGCGGAGCAAATCTCCGTTGGTCAGCTTCGTCACATATTTATAAAGCGAGGAGGCATCGAAGGAGCTGACGAAAAGCTGATCGTTATAAACGCCATAGCGCCAGAAATATTCGTTTGTGGTTCCCTCGAAGGCTTGATTGATTTGATCAACTGCTGTAATTTTACCGTTTTGGTCCATACAGTACATCTTCTGAGGCGCATTCAGCGAATCATACATGGGCTTCAAAAAATCCTTCAGGGCCGGCGCATTTTCTCCACCTGCGATCATTTGAAGCAGACCCTGCACGGCGACCAGCTCCGCACGCAGCGCATAGTCAAACGTGCCGAAATACAGCTTATCCTGAAAGACGACCGGCGTAGCCGCGCTGGCAATCAGGCCTGGGGTTGCGCCATCTTCAGTATTATAGCCTTCTGCCGTGGGCGCCATGCCCATATGGTATTGGCTGTTTTTGCCGATCACTTCCTGCCAGGTCCATCCATACTGATTGGCGTTTTCCCCAGCCGAAGCCTCATGCCCCTTGAATAGGACGAAGCCGTTGGAGGTGGCGAGGAACACATACATGTCGCCCTGGTAGGGGATCAGATCCCATACCGTGCCGCCCTCGCCTTGGTAAAGCGTATCGTCAGCATAGTCGATAAAATCGTTAAAGTCCGCAACGCGCTGCCAATCGGAATCATCCTTCGGATTTTTTTCCAAAATGGCGATCTTATTGTATTTTCCCGCCGTTTCGTCCGGAATCCGGTTGTCGAGACCACCGAAATACAATTTGTCGTTGTAGACTGTGCCTGCTCGGAAGCTAGAATTTCCGCCGCCGCTGTAAACGATCTCCGCGTTGTCGTTTTCATCCACCTTAACGATGCGCGTGCCGCTTGAACTGCTCATAGAGCCGAAATAGAGCTCATTATGGTGTTTTACCACCATACGGTAAGCACTGTCTGTGCCGAGAGGGGCCTCATAGATTACCTTTGTTTCACTGGTAGCAGGGTTTACGCGAATGATCATCGGCCTGCTTTCCTGTGCGGAAAAGGCTGGCACCTCGCCATTGGTGATTACGTTTACAATATCCCAAACCTGATCGTAGGTAAGGCCGGCCTGCGTCATTGCCTGTGCGAACTGCGCGATCATGCCGCCGAGGATATTCCGGTTGGTGCCGATATAGAGGAATCCGTCGCGCTCTGTCATAGCCCAGGCGTAGCAGTTGTTGCGGTCTCCACCCTGGATGATGCCGTCCACGTCGCCCTCGCCCTTGGTGGGATTGGTGATTTTTTCAATTTTGTAACCATTGGAGTAGATGATATTGGCCTCTTCTGAGCTGGCGGTTGCGCCCACACCCAGAGAGAGCAATAAAATGATTACGCTCAACAAAACTGCGAGCGCCCGGTAGGCGGTAGAGTGTTGTTTTTTTCCTTTTTGCAAAATATTTCCTCCTCTTTTTCATCGAATCCGGCTTCTGAATGACCGCATGGCTTCCCTAATCCAGTATCAGAACCGTTCCATCGCCAACATACAACGATGCGTCGTTTTTGTCAAGGCAATAGTAATAATATGTGTTGATTAAAATCGGGAAAAATTATAAACATTTTATAAAATAAGATAGCCGGTGATCGCCTGCTCTCATAAGCGTTGCCTATCTCTTTGTTCTGTGAGGTTGCGGCAGGATTTGTATCGAAAAGAGCCTACGGTTGATGCAGAGACCATCGTAGCGTTTGATTCCTATGTAAACACGCGTGAATTCACTATGCAATTCCCCTGACCTGCGGGCGAACACAGTTGCTCCTACGCCGTCATAGAAAATAGTCGCTGGCCAAGTGTGTGCGGCAAGCTGGTTGTATTTCTTTAATCCCGTGGGGCCAATTGGATTTGCTTCGTAATAAAAACAGCCGGTAACCGTCTGCTTTCATAGGCATTGTGTATCTTTTTGATCCATGCAATGAGGGCAGGTTCTGTTTTGTTACTCCGCTTCGCTCCGTAATAAAAAATCAAACATGGAAGGGTCATAAAAAAACAGCTCAGCGCCATCCAAAGTTTTGGCTACTGGGCTGTTTGGGCGGTTGAAGCGTAAAAATTTTATGGGTTAAGCATCTGCGCCGGTCGAAGTTTCTGGGTGCGGCCAGGTAAAATGGAACTCTGTTTGAATTTCTAGGATACAGCTAAAATCAATTTGACCAGCAGATGCAAGCTTGCCAACGCCAGTGACCTGTGCGTCAAGATGCATCCGCTTATGATACACCAGCTTTTGGATTTCATCGTTTGCGCGGTCAATCTCACATTCAATGGAGGAGCCGGTGAATAAAACGTGATACTCCCCAAGCTGCATATAATCTTTCGCTTTTTGGAACTCTTCCTCAATTGCAGTGCGGTCTTCCATATCAAACGCTTTGCCATGTCGGCTTGTCAAAGGCGCAGGCTCTTTTTCATCTCGAAAGAATATTGTAATTTTATAAAGGTCATCTTCCTGCACACACATCGCGTAACGGATGTCGGAAGGGGTTAATTGGCTCGCCCACTCCTGGCCGGAAACAGGCAGCACCTCTGAGAGCTTTGTATCTTTTGAGGAGAGACTTGTTTGATTGAGCATGAGCTGTTGCAGCGTGGGAGCGAGGTTGGCAAGCGTTTGGTTGCTGGTTTCCACCTCAGAAACTTTTGGCTCCTTGGTCATCGTAAATTCAGGATTGCTTTGTTTGGCACTGTTGACCAGGCGGTTAAAATAGGCAAGCACCTCCGCGTTGGCTTCCGGCTTTTTGGTTTTGCTGACAATGGGTGGCTCGGTGGTGTTTTCCTCCTCTGACTGCTGGCTGCTGCACGCGGCGAGGGAGCATACGAGCGCTAGGGCGGCGAGCAACGCAATCAGTTTACGAACGGCTTGATTCATTTTTTCCCCTTTCCTCTGTGAGCGCCTTGTTTGATGTGGAGGCATGTGTCACAGAAATAACGATGTGATTCGAAGTGATTATATCATATTTCACGATCTTTTCACAATATCAATTTATGAAAAAAGCGTTTCTGAATTTTTGTATTTAAAAAGCCATGGGGAGCAGAAACGGCCCGCGTCATTTCTGACGACGAGCCGTTTCCGTATATAAGGGGGTAAAAGAAGATGGCAAATAAACAAACGAATGGCGGTAACATCCGCAGTTCGGATAAAGACATCCCTCTGTCCGAACAGTGTACCCCGCTTTATGGCAGGATGCATCTCTCTGTTTTGTGCGGTTGCGGTAAGCTGTGTTTCGCAATCATAATTGAACTACTTATTTTTTTTCCGCCTGTTTGGAATACTTTGTTTTATAGATAAAGCGCATCAGGCGAGTTTCAATCGCATTGATAGGCTTTGCAGTATCGAATAAAGCGGCGCCCAGCATGGTTTTGCAGCCTTTATCCATGACCATTTCGGTGGCCTGCGCATCGCTTTTGGAGGGCCCGCAGCAAAGCGCGCCGTTATCCTTCAGCAGCACGGCGTCGCGCCCTTTGAGCGCTTTGACAACCTTTTTGGAGGTTTTCATCGTGCTGGAAGGGTCAAACACTGCGCTGCGCACCGTTGCGCCTGCGATCTGGGCGAAATCATCGAGCAGCGGCTTCATGGTGCGGCCCAAGCGGGAGGCGGCCATAATATCAGGCTGCTGGGAATGGATGATATAATTGATTCCGTCCCGCTTGGCATATACTGCGCGGTGCAGGTCAGCCTCCGGCACAAACGATTCGGCGTCGCCCGCGATCCGGCCGGTGGCAATCTCCACCCGCAGAATCTCATCGCTGCCGGGCTTGGTCAAGTTGCACATCGCGCCGTCACGTTCGCTCTCATAAGCGGTAACAGGAGCGGCGTCCCTGCCCTTTTTGCCGATGGTTTCAATTACGTAATCATGAATTTCTTCAAAGGTATCGATCACTTTGCCCGTGGCTTCGCGGTAGCGTTCCACAATGTGGCGAGCGCACACCTTCTCCAGCTCAGAGGCAACGGCGAATGCTTCCTCATAATCCTTGCCCATGCATACGGCGCCGTGGTGCGCCATGATGACGGCTTTGCTGTCAGAGCGCTCGATGGCGGCAATGACCCCTTTGCGCAGCTTTCCGGTGCCTGGCAGGCCGTAAGCGGCCATTGGGACGTGGTCGCCGATGATCGCCGCGCTCTCCGGCGCAACATTGTTGATATCAAAGCCCAGAGGGCTGACAATGCTGGCGTTTACCTGATGCGTATGGATGACAAAGTTGACTTCCGGTCGGAGCTGATAGGCGGAGGCATGGATGCCCTTTTCCGATGAGGGCTTTACATCCCCGTCATAGCTCAGATCTGCAATATTGACCAGGACGATTTCCTCCGGCGTAAGAGTTTCATATGCCCTGCCGCTGGGGGTGATCACAAATTGCGTGTCGCTCACACGGCAGCTGACGTTGCCCCAGGTGCGCGCGATGAGGCCGCTTTCCACAAGCTGTTTGCCTGCACGGACCACAAGCTCCTTGGCCTGCATGATTTCCATATCCAACGAATAAGCCTCCTTTACTGAAAAATTCCGGCGGCGCAGCAACGCCGCCGGAAAAATCGGGTTATTTTTGAACTGTGATCGTATCGAACACTCTGTCGAAACGGGTCAGGGCATCGTCGATCATCTCCGGCGTATAGGCAGCGCTCGTATACAGGCGGCTGCCGGCTAAGGTTACGAGGCCCTCCGCCATGTAGGCAGCGCCCATGTGCTCCATAACCGCTTTGCGCTCGGAAGTTGCTTTGAGAACACCCGGCACCTTCCACAGCTTGCCCCAGTCAATGGAGAAGTGCATGGTGCCGACCGTTTCCAGATGGCAGATCGAGCCCTGGTTAAAGGCGACAAACGGCAAGCCGTGCTTCTTGATGAGCTGCTGCAGGCCGGTGGTGATGCGGTCGCCCATTTCTCCGGCCTTCTGGCAGGCGTTGGTGCGCTCGATTTCTTCAAGCGTGTAGTAACCAGCTACGCAGCTGATAGGCGTTGCCGCCATCGTGCCGCCAATGAGCGCTTTGTGAACCTTGTCGCCCGTCTGGATGCCGGCGGCGAGATATTTCATATATTCCTTTTTGCCGCCGAGTCCGCCCGCGCCCGGATAACCGCCCGCGATGACCTTGCCGAATACCGTGAGATCGGGGGAAACGTCGAAATAGCCCTGCGCACCTGCCATGCCGATACGGAAGCCTGTGACAACCTCGTCGAATACGAGCAACGCGCCGTATTTGCGGCAGAGACGCTCTACGCCCTTGTTGAAATCCTTATCCAGCGGGCGTGTACCGCTCTCTGGGCCGACCGGCTCAATGAAGACCGCCGCCGTGCCGCCGCGCATCTGATTGAAACGGAGCTTGCGCTCCAAATCGTTGAGATCGTTCGGGAAAAACTCCTGCGTGTGTTTAAAGATGTAAAGTGGAACGCCGTGCGCTTGTGTGAACTTGGAGCCGGGAACACGGATGCCGTAGGCGAGCTGATCGCTCCAGCCGTGATAGGCGCCGCCCATCTTGATGATGTTTTTATTCTTCGTGGCAAGGCGCGCGACACGCACCGCAGCCATGCAGGCCTCGGAACCGGAGTTGAGCATGCGGAACATTTCAACATTGGGCACGCTATCGCATACCTTTTTGGCAAGCTTGTATTCAAATTCGTGGAACAGGCCGGTGGAAGGGCCGCAGGTGTTGAGCAGTTCAATGACCTGATCGCGCACAACCTTTGGGTTAGATCCGAGCACCGTAGGGCCGCCAGCCTGCAAAAAGTCATAGTATTTGTTGCCGTCGACATCATAGAGATACGCGCCCTCCGCCTTGGTGAACACCAGCGGAAACGGGTGGTTGAAGGCAAGATTATGTTGCACGCCGCCGGGGATTACCGTTTTGGCCTCCTCGATCATCTCTTTGGACTTCGCGCACTTTTTGTCGAAATAATCCTCTTCATAGCGCTTGAGGGCTTCTGGGCTGATGGTGTAGATCGGCAGCTTGATCAACTCGTCGAGCTGCTTGGTGACGGCCGCCGCATCCGGATAATTGCTGATAGCATAACGATTGTCCATACGTTTAGTTTCCTCCTTCATATTGACTCTCTCGAAATTCGGGCTTTTATGGAGATTTCCTCGTGAAAGGGTGAATCTCCGCTCACCTACAGTATAGCATACTTTTCAAGCTTGTCAAATGAAATTTTATGAATTTTTTATGAGGATTTAGAGGCATATCATATTATGCCCGTTTGATTGGCTGCCGTGGGATGTGGTAACGATGCGGCTGTGGGGAGGCGAGGAAGTTGGATAGGGCATTTTTCAGAATAGACGACCTACGCAAAGGCGTCGACAAGGCTCTGGGAGGGAAAATGCAAAAAAACTCTGTATTTTCATTGATTTTTTCCGTCAGTATGTTAAAATAAGAAAAACGGTGAGCAGCCACTCATTTTTGAGCGTGTGTTTTGCGCCGGCGGGATGGCCCGGCCTTAGGCTGGCGCGCAGGAAAGGATGGCTAGGACGCTATGGATACAACCGGTGGAAACCAGCCAATTTATCATAAGAAAACGTTTGAAAATATCCCGGAGGAGAAGCGGCGTAGAATCTTGGCTGCGGCAATCGGGGAATTTGCCAACAAGGGCTTCGATAATGCCAATATTAATGTGATCGCCAGCAAAGCGGGCGTCAGCGTCGGCTCGCTCTATAAGTATTTTAATACAAAGCAGGATCTGTTCCTAACCGCCGTGCACCACGGCATCTCCATATTGGAGGAGACGCTCGGGCCGCTGTCTCAAGCGGATATGGATGTCCGCGATAAGCTGGAGCTGATTATCCGCACTGTGCAGACCACTTCCCGGCAGCTCGAGGATCTCATCAAGCTCTATAATGAAATGACGTCGGAAAATAATGCGGAGCTGGTACGGCTGATCTCGCAGGATATGGAGACGGTTTCCGCCGCCGTGTATACGCAGGTCATTGCGCAGGCGCAGCAGGAAGGGCTGATCCGTAGGGATGTTGACCCGCGCATGTTTGCCTTTTTGCTTGATAACCTCTTTACAAATCTTCAGTTTTCCTATGCCTGCGGCTATTATCAGGAGCGGTTTAAAATTTATGCAGGCGAGGATATCCTTTCCCGCGATGATTTTGTTGTGGAACAAATGCTCAAATTTATTGAAGGCGCGTTTACAACGGGCCTGGGGCAGGAAGCGCCTGCCCGGCGTGAATGAAAGCAGCGGGGAACCCCCGTAACAATAAGCTTTGTGTGTGAACTGGAATCATATTTTTGGAGGGCTTTGCATGAAAGAACCGACCTATGTTATCACTTACGACGTGGGCACCACTGGCGTAAAAACCTGCCTGTTCGAGATCGGCGAGGTTGTCCGTTTGACGGCGGCGGCCATGCGTGGGTATGAGCTCTATGTGTTGCCGGATGGCGGCGCGGAACAGGAACCCGCCGAATGGTGGGAAGCTATGTGCGCGAGCACGCGGGAGGTGCTGGACGCTTCCGGCATGGACCCGGCGCGGATCAGCGGCGTTTCCTTCTGCTCCCAGATGCAGGGAGTCGTCCTTGTGGATAAGGACGGGGAGCCGGTGCGCCGCGCGATGAGCTATATGGACCAACGTGCACGGGAGGAGCTGAAAAAGGGCCTGGCCCATGGCCCGCAAATCGCGGGCGCAAATGTATTTAAGCTGCTCAAAAGCCTGCAAATTACCGGCGCGGTTGCGGCGAGCGTGAAAGACCCTGTGTGGAAATACAAGTGGGTGCAGGCGCACGAGCCGGAGAATTTTAAGCGCGTACATAAGTGGCTGGATGTGAAGGAATTCCTCATCTGCAAAATGACGGGTGAATTTGTTATGACGCAGGATTCCGCCTTTGCCGCCCTGATCTATGATATCCGCAAGGGCAAGGAGGGATGGAGCCGGGAGATGTGCGATATGCTCGGCGTAAACATGAATCACCTTGCGCCGATCAAGCAATCCACCGACAAGGTCGGGGAAATCACGGAAAAAGCGGCTTCTGAACTCGGCCTGAAAGCGGGCACCGCCGTGTTCGGCGGCGGCGGGGACGCTTCCCTCATCGGCGTGGGGGCCGGCTCCACCGCATTGGGCGATACGCATATCTATTGCGGCACAAGCGGCTGGGTCTCCACCGTGGTCGACAAAAGCATTGTGGATGCTTCCGCCATGGTTGCGGCGATCGTGGGCGCGCAGCCGGAGCGGTTCAACTATTTCGCAGAGTTGGAAACGGCGGGCAAGTGCCTTGAATGGGTGAAGGATCACCTGGCGCTCGATGAGATCGATATCTATTTGGAGAAAAAGCATGTGGCGGAATCGCAAGAGGCGGTTTATACTAGCCTTTACGACTATATGGCGAAGGTCATCAGCGAAGTGCCGGCAGGCTCAAACGGCGTGATCTTTACCCCTTGGCTGCATGGTAACCGCTGCCCGTTTGAGGATCCGAACGCGCGCGGAATGTTCTTTAACATCAGCCTGGAAACCGGTAAGACAGAGCTCATCCGCGCCGTGACGGAGGGCGTTTGCTTCCATCTGCGCTGGTTCTTGGAGACAGAGGAGAAGAAGATCAAAACTTCCGATACGATCCGGTTCGTCGGCGGCGGCGCATTGTCTGACGTGACGTGCCAGATCCTGGCGGACTGCATTGGCCGCAAGGTTGAAACGGTTGACAGCCCGCAAAACGTCGGTGCGGTCGGCGCCGCGGTCGTGGTGGCGGTCGGCCTCGGCCTGCTGCCGAGCCTCGATGAAGCGAAACGGATGGTGCCGGCGAAAAAAACCTTCACACCCAATCCGGCTGTTAAGCCGATCTATGACCGCAACTACGCCGTTTTCCAGGAGCTTTACAAGGCGAACAAAAAGAACTTTGCAGCCCTCAACGGCTAATTTTAAAACGAAAAGCGCGCCGGGGCCCGCTGTGCGGAAGCTCACCGGCGCTTAACTTTTAGGAGGCGATTTTTTGGCACATATCAAGCTTTTTACGCTCAATGTCTGGTCCGGCTTTCGCTATCATGGCCTGATCCGGTTGGAAGAGTATGAAACCAAGCAGGTGCGGGAAAAGCGGTTTCAAGGCCTGTGCGCTGTGCTGCGCAAGGAGCGGCCGGACATTGTATGCCTCAATGAGGCGAATCCGCTCTTTTCCTATGGCAAGCGGTTGGCAGAGGAGCTGGGGTATGTGCCGCTCGGCCATATGGGGGTAGCGGGCTTGCGGGCCGGGAAGCTTGGCTTCCCATTGAATCTGCGCGAGGGAGACCTGGTTCTTGCTAGCCCCTCCCTTTCCCCCCAATATATTGGGAGAACGCATTTAGGAGGAAAGGGCTATTGCGGCAATTTTTTCTCCTGCCATTTCGACAATCTGACACAGGCGGTGCTTGTGCGCTGCATGCTGCCAGAGGGGCGGCCGCTTTATGTTTGCGTCACGCATTGGGTCGCGGGACCAGCGGTCACGGATGAAAACCGGGCGAAGCTGCCCGCGCTCGCGCAGGAGTGGGGATTCCCCAAAGAACAAATTGCGCAGGCGGAGGTAAGGCTGCGGGAAATGGAGCGTTGCAAGCGCACGGAAGCCACGCGGCTCTGCAACTGGCTGGAACAAACCGTGCCGCCGGATGCGCCACTGATCGTCGCGGGTGATTTCAACGCCGAGGCCGGGTGGCCGGAGCTGGAGATTTTGCGAGGGCGCGGCTTTGAGCGGCTCATCCCGCGGGAGGATGGATATGCGACGTGGGATCCGCTCCACAATACGAATTTGCAAACCTATTATACCGAGGAAGCGCAGCAGAGGCAAAAATCGCTCTACCACCAGCTTGATGCGCTGGACGAGCTGTACCCGCGTAACATCGATCATTTTTATGTACGAAACCTGCCGCTGGAAGGTGCGGCGGATTGCCGCGTGTGCGCGACAGAGCCATATGAAGGGGTCAGTATCTCCGATCATTTTGCGCTGACGGTGAGCGTGGAGGCCCGAGCGCATTCCAGTTATCGTTCTAGCCCAAACCGACTGCAAGGATAAAGCTGCGCCGAGGGGGAACAAATTAATTACAGGCATAATACATAAAAAGCGTGGGAACAGGGTTAAAATCCTGTTCCCACGCCATTTATAAATAATTGATAATTTATTTTTGTAGCTTCTGCATATCGTTCGCGCGGATCGCCGTGCGCATGATCTTTCCGCTCGTCGTCTTGGGCAGCTCGTCTACAAACTCCACCACGCGCGGATATTTATACGGTGCAGTCGCGTGCTTCACATGATTCTGCAATTCCTTTACCAGCGAATCGCTCGGCTCATAGCCGCGCGCCAGCACAATCGTCGCCTTGACGACCTGCCCGCGTACCGGGTCCGGCACGGCGGTAATCGCGCATTCCAGCACGGAAGGGTGCTCCATCAGCGCGCTTTCTACCTCAAAGGGGCCGATACGGTAGCCGGAGCACTTGATCACGTCGTCATTGCGGCCGACGAACCAATAATAGCCGTCCGCATCGCGCCAAGCGGTATCGCCCGTGTTGTAAACGCCGTTTTTCCAGGAACGGGCCATCGCGTCCGGCGCTTTCCAGTATTCACGGAACAGGCCGGTTGGATGCTTCTTGTCCGTATTTTTGATGCAGATCGAGCCGACGATACCGTCCTCGCAGGAGTTTCCGTCCTCATCGAGCAGATCGATGTCGTAGATCGGGGCGGGTTTGCCCATGGAGCCGGGGCGGATTTCCACCCACGGAAAATTGGCTAGCAGCACCGAGGTTTCAGACTGGCCGAAGCCCTCGTGAATGCGAAGCCCCGTCTGGCGCTCGATCTGATTGAAAACCTCGGGGTTGAGCGGCTCGCCCGCAAGGGAGGCGTGCTCGATGAAGCTGAAGTCGTATTGTGTCAAATCTTCTTTAATCAGGAATCGGTAAATGGTTGCTGGCGCGCAGAAGGTGCACGGACGCAACCGCTGGATGGCCTCCAACATGCCGTGCGGCGTGAATTTCTCGGTATCGTATGCGCCGATGCAGGCACCGCAGATCCATTGACCATAAATTTTACCCCAGGCGAATTTTGCCCAGCCGGAATCCGTCTGCGTGAGGTGGACACGGTTTTCCTGCACACACTGCCAGAAGCGCGCGGTCGTGATCTGGCCGAGAGGATGGGAGTAATCGTGCCGCACCATTTTCGGCATGCCGGTTGTACCGGAGGAGAAATAGAGCAACATGGTGTCTGTTACTTTTGTGGCGTCCTCTCCAGTGGGGCGCTCGAATACGTCGCTCTGCTCTGCGAGCGCCTTTGCAAAATCGACCGCGCCCGCCGGGATTTGCTCGCCGAGCACGGCGTAGGTTTCCACGGTTGGGCAGTCGGCTAAGGAATCCTCGCAGTGCTGAATGATTTCCGCGTCGTCCACCGTGACGAGCATCTTCACACCCGCCGCGTTCAGGCGGTAAACCAGATCGTGTGGGGTGAGCTGAAAGGAGGCGGGGATGACCACCGCGCCGATTTTATGTAAGGCGGTGAAGCACATCCAGACCTCCGGGCGCTGCTTTAAAATCAGCATTACATAGTCGCCCTTACGAATGCCTTTGGATTTAAAAAAATTTGCCGCGCGGTTGCTACCGGCCTTCATGTCGGCAAAGGTGTAACGCTTCATGTCGCCCGCGTCGTTGGTCCAGAGCAGGGCCTGCTTGGTCGGCTCCAGCTCCGCCCAGGCGTCTACCACGTCGAAGCCAAAGTTGAAATCCTCCGGCACGTCAATCGTGAAGTGTTCCTTCATATCTTCATACGAATCGAATGCGATCCGCGGACAGTAGCGTTTGATAATATCGTCCATTGTTTTGGCCTCCGGTTTCGTTATTCATTGATGATCGTTAAAAAGCGCGTCGTTCCGCCAACAGCCGACTGGCCGTGAGGAAGCTTGGGGTCAAAATAAATCGAGTCTCCCTCATTGAGAATGAAGGAATTCTTACCGACGGTCACTTTCACTTGGCCCTCAAGGACGAAGTTAAATTCCTGACCGCCGTGAATAACGAGCGGAGGGTCTTTTTCCTGAACTTCTAGGGTGACCAGCATGGGCTCCATGCTGCGATGCATAAAGTTAAAAGCGAGGCTTTCAAACTGATAGCCCTCATAACGGTCAACGGATACGCCTTCTCCCTTGCGCACGACCGTGTGGACATTCATGCGCGGGGTATCCCCTGTGAGCAGGACGGTGCAGTCCGTGCCGAGGATATTAGCAATCTCATACAGGGTGCTGACGGGAATGTCCTGCTCGCCGCTCTCATAGCGCTGGTATTCATCGAGCGTGACGCCGAGCTTCTCCGCTACCTCAATGGTGGATAGGTCGAGAATTTCTCTCAACTCCCGTATTCTCTTTGGAATTTGCAATAGCTCCGGATTCATACGGACACTTCCTTTCAATCAGTCAATTTCAGCAGCGCATCAGGCTCAGGCAAGGCCCCGCAGCGTACCGGACTGTTTCTCATTATTATACTGCAAAAAGTGGAGCGTTTCAACGATTTGCCGTAAAAAAGCGAACCCCCGCCTTCCAAAATCAAAGGGCGGGGGTGGCGCATTTTTGGAAATTTTTTAAAAAATATGTGCAAAGGCAGCACAAAAGCCCGTGGGCTGGTTGTTACTCTAATTCATCCAGCGTTAGCGCATAGCCGGGCAGAAATTCTGCAAGGAAGCACTCTGCCTCCGGCAGCCGCATCGCGTGAATGGAGGCAAGCAACGCGCTTTTTGCGCGGATGAATTCCCGGTTGCCGGCCTTTTCCTCTTCCATGCATTTTGCAAGCGCGCTGATTTTATCCGCCGCCTTAACGAGCGGCCAGAGCGGTGCGTCCACTTGAGCTGGAAAGAAGAACGGTTCGTAATCCGGCCGGAGGTCCTCCGGCAGCATAGAGGTTAATTTCGAGCAGGCAGAATTCTCCACCGCCTGGTAGGCGGCCCGAATTTCAGGATTATGATATTTGACTGGGGTGGGAAGGTCGCCCGTGAGCGTTTCAGGCAGGTCATGGTAGAGGCCCAAAAGCGCTGCACGGGCCGCATCAACATGCCCGCCAAAGCGGCGGTTGCGTAGCACCGCAAGCGCGTGCGCGATGACGGCCACCTCATGGGAATGCTCCGTAAGGTTTTCCTGCCGCGTGTTTCGCATAAGTGCCCATCGGTCGATATATTTCATGCGGGAAACCATCGCAAAAAAATGATAGGCCATCCCAAAGCGCTCCCTTCCGTTGGAGATGAATCTCGTTTTTATCACACGCCCGGTGCCGCGCTGCTGCTGAGCACCACTCCGCGCTCAGCGTCCAGCGTTACAACAGCGCCGGTACGCAGCACGTTTGTCGCATTTTTGGCGCCAATAATCACAGGAATATCGAGGCTCAGGCCGACGATTGCGCCGTGGGAGTTCATCCCGTCCTGTTGGGTGATGATGCCGCCAGCCCGCTTCAGGAGGGGAAGCATATCGTTTGTAGTGTGGTCGATTACAAGAATATCACCGTCGCGGAATTCGGCCTGTGCCTGCCGGGCGGATTCACATACGCACAGCCGCGCGCAAGTTTTCTTTTTCGTCACGCCGCGCCCGGTGGCAAGGATGTGGCCGACAACGTGAACCTTCATCATATTTGTTGTGCCGGAGATGCCAAGCGGCACACCCGCCGTGATGGCAACCAACTCACCGCTTTTCACAAGGCCCGCGTATTCCGCAGAATCAACGGCGTGATTAAACAAATCGTCCGTAGAGGCTTTTTCTTCGATGAGAAGCGGGGTGACGCCCCAGGAGAGGTTGAGCTGGCGGCAGACGCGCGCCTCCGTGCTGAAGCCGATGATCGGGCAGTTCGGGCGGAATTTTGAAATCATACGCGCTGTTTTTCCGGATTTTGTTACCGTGATAATCGCCGCGGCGCCGAGGTCGTGCGCCGTGGTGCATGTGGCATGGGAGATGGCAGTGGTCACATCGGGGTTTGTTTCCACCTCACGGAGCTTAAAGCGCTTGATATAGTCAATATCCTGCTCTGTGCGCTCTGCGATGCGGGCCATGGTGCGCACCGCTTCCACAGGGTATTGGCCCGCGGCTGTTTCTCCGGAGAGCATAATAGCGCTCGTGCCGTCATAAATTGCGTTGGCAACGTCCGTCGCCTCCGCACGGGTTGGGCGCGGGTTTTTGATCATAGACTCCAGCATCTGCGTAGCGGTAATGACCTGCTTGCCCGCATTATATACCTTTTTGATAATCATCTTTTGCAGCACCGGCACATCCTCAAGCGGAATTTCCACGCCCATATCGCCGCGCGCGACCATAATGCCGTCGGATACGCGCAGGATTTGATCGATGTTTTCAACGCCTTCCTGATTTTCAATCTTCGCAATAATATTCACGCCATGACAATCGAATTCGTCGAAGATCTTCCGGATCTCCAGCACATCCGCCGCTGTGCGGACAAAGGATGCGGCGATGAAATCGAAGCCGTTTTGAATGCCAAAAATAATATCCTCCCGGTCGCGTTCGCTAATAAAGGGCATGGAGAGGTGGACGTTCGGCACATTGACGCCCTTATTGTTGGAGATAAAGCCATCGTTTTGAACGCGGCAGACAATATCGCCGCCGCGGATGCCGCGCACAGTGAGCTCAATGAGCCCATCGTCGAGCAAAATGGTAGAGCCCTCCTGCACGTCTCCCGCAAGATCCGGAAAGCTGATAGAGGCCTGTGTTTCGTCCCCTTCCATAGGCGAGGCGCGCAGGGTGAAAGCCGTGCCCTTTTTCAGGAGGACCTTCCCGTTTTTAAAGGAGCCAAGGCGGATCTCCGGCCCTTTTGTATCAAGCATGGTGGCAATGGGGAGATCCAGCTCCTCCCGCAGGCGCACAACGCGTTCCAGCGTTTTTTTATGCATTTCATGGTCCCCGTGTGAAAAGTTGAAACGGGCGACGGCCATGCCGGATCGCATCAGCTCCCGCAAAACCTTATCGTCCTCTGTAGCGGGCCCCATTGTACAGACAATTTTCGTCTTTCTCATTCAAGAACATCTCCTTTATGGAAGGAAGCGGCCTCCGAGGAGGCCTGCATCCCGGGGGAGAAGAAAGATTCAACTCTTCCCCCACGATAGTTTAGCACAGGACGGACTTTCTCCACAAGGAGTAGAATCCCCAAAAGCGGGGCTCCAATCCCTTCCTTTTTTGTGGGCGATTGCCCGGAAATGCAGGCCCTTTATTCGCTAAGCTGCTGTTCAGACGGGGTAACCTGCATCATGTTTTCTGAATAAAAAACGGCGCGAATCCGCCGAATGAGCGCTTCACACCGGGATAACCTTGCCTAAAAGGCAGAAAAAACGGCCGGTTAACACCAGCCGTTTTTTCCAAATTGAGGGGTTGCTTTGAGGAGGGGTAGAGCATGTGCTCAGTCGATACTCGGTGCGGCTCCTTTCTCTGTCGAGCACAGTTTTATTATAGCTGTGGTCTCTGATTTTTTTGTTACGCGGCTATGAATTTTCCTTGAACAATCCTGTGCTTTCTTATGAACAAACTTCTAAAAAGCCCATTTTATACAAATTGTGCATTGAGTAAAATAAATTGCAAACAAATGTTTGCTTTTTAAAAAAATATGTGCTATAATACAACCGTACTTTAAGAAAAGCAGGCAGATGGAATTGTTTTTGATAGCTTGGAGGAGACTGCGATGGACCGAATTAACGATACACAGCAGCGTATTTACGAATATTTAATGGAGCGTTCGCAGGATGGCGTCCCCCCCTCTGTGAGGGAAATTGGCGCCGCTGTGGGCCTCAAATCCACCTCTTCCGTGCAGGCAAACCTTGATGCGCTCGAGGCGGCGGGCTATATCACGCGTGACCCAATGCTTAAGCGCTCCATCCGCATCAACGGGCAGGCGGAGAATGTGACGCATGTGCCCTTGCTCGGCACGGTCACGGCCGGTCAGCCGATCTTGGCGGTGGAGCAAATCGAAGGTTATCTCCCCTACACGGGGCATGTATCCCGCGATAAACCGCTCTTTGCCTTGCATGTGCGCGGCGAAAGCATGCTGAATGCCGGCATTCACGACGGCGATATCGTGGTGGTAGAGCAAACGCCGGAGGCGCGCAATGGTGAGATTGTGGTTGCGATGATGGAAGACGAGGCGACGGTAAAGCGCTTTTATAAGGAAAACGGCCATTTTCGCCTTCAGCCGGAGAACGATGCGTTTGAGCCGATTATCGTCACAGAGGTTGCCATTCTGGGCAAGGTCGTCGCGCTTCTGCGTTATTATTAAGTTTTTATCGAGCCGTATGGATCGGGCAGCCCTGCGTTTGACTTTAACGCTGGGCTGCTTTTTTGTCACTAGGCAACCTGAAATTGCGAAAGTGCAATCTGCGGGTGGTGGAGGGCCCTCGGGGGCCGTGGTATGCTGTTGTTTGGGAGGGGTCAACATGGCGTATGGTCAAAAAAATTAGCCTTGCGCGCAGGGCGCGGGGTTATTCGCAGGAGGCGCTTGCAGAGCAATGCGGCGTGAGCAGGCAGGCGGTTTCCCGCTGGGAGCAGGAGGCAGCCTATCCGGAAACAGAGAAGCTAAGCCTTTTGAGCCAGGCGTTGGATTTATCCCTAGATGAACTGTCGCTCGGGGGATGTGTAGGCGGGGCGAAGCCCTCCTCGTGCGGGAAATTAAGGATGCCGGAGGCGGAGACGGGAGCGTTTCAGGGTGCGCTCATCAAGGAAAGCCTCAAAGATGACACAGTGCTCGATTTTGTGGGAATTTGCGGCGTGGAGCTATGGCAGACGCAAGATACCCCGCGTTACTGGACGGCAATCACCTTTGTCTCACAGCGCTGCGATTTGCCATCGCAGGTGCAAAAAAGCCTTTTAAAGGGCTGGTTTGCCGATATGAAGCGGGAAAATAGGAAAGTTATCGTTTTTACCGACGAAATTTTGCAATACGAAATCGGGAATCTGGCACAGAAACAGGCGGTGTGCGAGGCATGCCGGAAAAAGGGAATCCCACAGGAGCAAATGAACTGGCCGGAATAGAGAGGGGAAACGCAGGATGAAAAAGTGTTTGCTGACTTCGGCGGGCTTTGAAAATCTCGCCGTAAAGGAGGCTTTTTTAGAGCTTGTTGGGAAAGAACCTTCCCAGATCAAGGCGCTTTGGGTGCCGACGGCGGCCGGTGAGGAGGCGCGTGCCGTTTTGGCGAAATGCATGGAGGATTTGTTTAACGCAGGAATCCGGGCTGAAAATATTATGGTATAATAAACACAGAAGAAGCGGGAATCCTTGTATTTTCAGGGATTCCCGCCTTTTTTGTTACTATCGTGTTATTAGTTCAGCGTTCAACGGCTTGTAATGTTCACCACGCTGAACCTCTATTCCATCAGTTCCACGGCGGCTTTTAGTTCATCCAAGGTCTTGTGATTATAGACCCGGTTTCCCGTGTCCTTGGACACATGTCCCATGAGAAGATCAATACACTTCCGATTTGCCCCGGCGCTGTCCAGTTGGGTTTCAAAGGTGTGGCGGCATTCATGCGGGGTGTGGTTCATTTCAAGAGCCTTCATAATATCCGCCCAAAACACCCGATATTGAGTTTGGGAACAGGCCCTTCCATTGTAGCCAATTAGGCGGGGGCCACCTTCAGCAAGACGGGCTTCAACCAATGCCCTGATTTTGGAATGGATAGGAACCACCCGATCCTTCCCGGCTTTGGTTTTGGTTCCGCCCTTCATCGTCCCGGCCTGAAGGTCAATATCTTCAGGTTTCAAATTCAGAAGTTCACTGATTCGCCACCCGGAATATATCAGGATCAGGACGGTATCAACCCAAGGCTGTTCCCGATGCGCCCAAACCTTTTTTACTTCATCCTTGCTGAAGGGAAGGCGGCTGGTTGGTGGAATTGGATCAGAAGTGAGAAGATCAGAAAAGCACCGGTTGATTATGTCCATTTCTAAAGCGAACCGGTCAAGATGGCCCCACAAGTTTTTGATTGCCGCCTGTGTACTGTACCCTTTCCCGCAACCGTCAATAGTTTCTTGCATTTGATATGACCGGATTTGTTTATAGGGCTTTTCCCATAGCGCTGAACAATGCTTGAACGCTGAACACAAAGATGAACGGTTAGATTCCCCCAGCTTGGGAGCCTTCTTTTCTTTCCAGAATTCAAACAATTCCTTCATGGTAATCTTGGCCCGGTCAACATCCCAAGGATCACGGTTGTATTCAGAAAGGATCATCAAGCCTTCTTCCCGTGTGGCTGCATATCCCACAATGTCATAGATAGGATGCCCTTTATTATTCCAACCAACAACCTTCTTAATGATGAAGGGCCTTCGCCTGTTGCCTGATAACCGGGCAACAGTGCCGAACCCATTAGGGTTTCGCATTATATCACCTGTCCTTTCGTGGAAATGGGTATAGCAAAGCCAACCCCAGTGTGATATAATGTTCAATGGGACTTGAAACATTAACTTCAAAAAAGGGGTTTGTTTCGCCTGACCGCTTCCGGTGTGCAAGACCGGGGGCGGTCTTTTTTTTTTGCATTTTGAATGAATGTTGAATGAACCAAAAGCCTGACAAGGCAAGGGCTTTGGAATATTCCTTCAACATCCAAGATTGTGCAGATATTCAAATTAAATATAAGAAAAAATATATAGTAAGAAGAAAAATATAAGCAACCGGAACATGATCTTGGATGTTGAAGGATTACAGTTCAATAGGAGCATTAGACACCGGCTTCATCGAATGGAATAAGTTCACCACCTGTTCACTATCTTTCAAATTATCCGACACATTCAAAACAATTTGCTTTGGGCCATTGGATTCGTAGTCAATTATAAGTAGGGTTGTAATTTTCACTTTTTCTTTGGTTTTAATTCTTCCACCAACTATAGCACCCAAAACACCAAAAGCCGCCGCCCCCAAGATCATTCCTGGAGCCGATTGTTGAATTACCTGTTGAATTTGTCGTTCATTCATTAACTGAACATTTTGAACTTTGTTCAGTGATAAATTGTATTCCGGCCAATTCTCTCTTTGGGTTCCGGTTAAACCCTTTAAACTAAAGCCATCTGGTTGAAGTTTTGCAATCACGGTTGTAAGTGCCGGAACAGGCAGACCATCAATCATAGATCCAACTGCCGCAAATTCTTTTTCTTTTTTCTTTCTAAACATTGATTAGAACTCCTATCTAATGTCACTTTGGAAGGCAACCGCCTTTCCAAGAATGATGATGTGATTCAACTGTTCCCCGGTATATACCAAATCTTCATATTGAGAGTTTTCGGCCTTCAAGATCAGCAAATCCTTTTCAGGGTAATAGTTCACCCGTTTCAAGGTTGCTTCATCTTCGATAATAACGGCGGCAATTTCACCATTGTCCACCATTTCTTGTTTCATGATGAACACAATATCACCGTCATAGATTCTAGCCCCAATCATAGAATCGCCTTTAGCCCGTAAGCAGAAATCAGCGTCAATGTTGGCCCCGGCTTCCACATACAGTTCCTTTTCTTCGTTGGCAGCAATGGGTTTTCCACACGCAATTTGACCCAATAGCGGGAACCGTTTCTTTTCAATGGGGAATAGATTTTCAAATTTTACTTGGGAACGCAAAATTTCCAAATCAATGGATTTGTCGAGCCCTTCCAACCATGCGGTTTTGCTTCGATGTTCGGATTTTCCAAGAAGATAATCCATATCAACATTGAAATAATCGGCTATGGCTTCCAAGGTTTCAAGGCCGGGTTCTCGTTCGCCTCGTTCATACATATTAACACTACTTTTTGAAAGCCCAACCTGTTTTGCAAAGTCTTGTTGAGATAAGCCGGTTTCCTGGCGCAAGAGTTTCAACCGTTCATTGAACTTTGGCATTAGTAACACCCCTTTCATTTTTATTATACACAAATTGTGCACAAAGTCAATCTGTCATTGTGCACAATTTGTGCTATTTTTATTTGTGCACATTTTGTGCATGAAATCGCTTGACTTTGAGCACAAATAGTGTATAATGATAGTCAGATGAGCACAAATAGTGCGCAAAATATAGAAAGGAAGTGACAGCATGATCCAAAAGGAAACCACGGGAATGATCCTTCGCAAACTGCGTGGGAATCGTACCCAAGAAGAAATTGCCACCGCCCTTGGTATCACAAAATCTTCTTGGGCCATGTACGAACGGGATGAAAGAGTTCCCCGTGATGAAGTTAAATTTCGGATTGCCAAGTTTTTTGATAAAAGTGTAGAGGAACTTTTTTATACTCATATCAAGCATAATATGTACTCATGATTGGAGAAACGAACTATGAATGACCTTCAGATTTTCAATTATGGAGAAGTTCCTGTAAGAACCATTGTTAAAGATGGTGAACCGTGGTGGGTTGCCAAAGATGTTTGCGAAGTCTTTGGTGAAACCAACCGAAATCGGGCTATGCAAGCTTTGGATGCTGATGAAAAGGGGTATACGCAAATTGATACCCCTGGTGGCCAACAAAAAATGGCGATTATTAATGAACCCGGCCTTTACAAATTGCTTTTTATAATGCAACCGGAAAAAGCGCGTGGTGTTTCAAATGAATATATCGCTAAACGACAAGCCCAACTTAAAAAGTTTACCCGTTGGGTAACACATGAAGTTCTGCCTGCTATCCATAAAACTGGAAGCTATAGCGTTTCACCATACAAACCCAAGGCCTCCAGCGTAGGTGAAGTAATCAAGCTTGTGGAAATGACCCGTTCTATGATGGAAGAACAGGGATGTTCCCCGAATGATATCGCCCAAGCTGTGAAGCAACTATGTGATCAGTTCAATATTAATCTTCCTGACTTTTTTGTGAAACCCAAAGACCTGACCTTGGAAGATGCCATGGATATGATCGATTTTGTATATGCCCATGAGCGGGGTAGGGGTAAACGGAAACCAACCTATGAAGAATTTATAGAAGTTCAAATTGCAGTAAAGCGATTGGAGTATTGAACTCATGAATGAAGTAAGCCTGAAGCCGGTGATTGCAGAACTTGAAGATTTATTTTCAAAGTTCAACACCCGGTTCTTCGCTGACAAGTTGGAAAAGCCCGTGATCACTGTTTCCCCGGATCATACCCGTGGGGCTTATGGCTGGTGTACCGGCTGGAAGGCTTGGAAGGCTGGGGAAGATGAAGGCCACTATGAAATCAATCTGTGCGCCGAATACCTGAACCGGCCTTTTGAAGAAACCTGTGGAACCCTAATCCATGAAATGGTTCATCTTCAGAACCTTCAGGACGGTGTTCAAGACACTTCACGATCTGGCACCTACCACAACAAGAAGTTCAAGGAAACTGCTGAAGCCCACGGCCTGACGGTGGAGAAGGGCGAAAAGTACGGATGGCATAAAACCACGCTTTCCCCGGGAGCCCTTGAATTTGTTCAGAGCCTTGGAAAACAGGGATTTACCCTTGTTCGGCCCCGGCCTTTGAGCCTGAAGGGTTCCCGGAAGGGGGGGGGATCAAGTTCCCGCAAGTATGTTTGCCCCTGTTGCGGGGCCATTATCAGAGCCACAAAAGAGGTTCATGTGATCTGCGCTGAATGTGATGTTGAATTTCAGGAGGAAATCTAAATGAGAAGAAAGCGGAAAACCGTGTGGGCGTTCCTTGATGGGAAAAAGCTGGTGGATGTTGTTCAAGCCGCCCTTGACAACAACATGATGGTGGATGATTTGAAGGCCAAACTGGTTGCTGAAAACCCCGGCCATGAAGTCACCTTCAAGGCTATTTGATGGAGGGTTGAAGATGTATGCGCCTAATACCCCCCAACCTGAATATCGAATTCTGTCCCTTTCAGGTGGTAAGGATTCCACCGCCCTTGGCTTTGAATGGCTGAAGCGGCACCAGCAAGACCCGGTTACATATCCGTTGCATGAAGTCATTTACTGTGACACCGGAATGGAGTTCCCGGCAATGGTTGAGCATATCAACCGACTTGAACAGATTTTCACCGGAGCCGGGATCAAGTTTACACGGCTGAAATCTGAAAAATCTTTTGAATATTTGATGTTTGAGTATCAGCCCAAGCGGAGCAATCCTGCGTTGAAAGATAAATCTGGTTGGAGTTGGCCGGGGCCAAAAGCCCGTTGGTGTACCGAGCTATTGAAAACCAGAGTGATCAACAAGTATCTGGATGATTTACGGAACCAATACAGCATGGTTCAGCTTATTGGCCTTGCCGCTGATGAACAAGCCCGTTTGAACCGAGAGCATAACCAGAACCCCGAACATCGTCACCCGCTGGTGGAATGGAGTTGGACTGAAGCGGATTGCTTGAAGTATTGCTATGATGCCGGTTTTGATTGGGGCGGCTTGTATGACATCTTTAATCGGGTTTCCTGTTGGTGTTGTCCCCTTCAGAGTCTTGATGAATTGCGAAAACTACGAAAGCATTTCCCGGATTTATGGGCAAGGCTGCTGGATATGGAACACCATACTTGGCGAACCTTCCGGGCTGATTATTCGGTTGACCAGCTGGAAATCCGATTCGACTTTGAGGAAGAACGGCTGGCCGCTGGCCTACCAATCAACCGAACCCGTGAATTCATGTCAGAACTTCGGAAACGGCTTGAAGAAGTTGGTTTTCCACAAAAAAAAAACAAATAGGAGGTTATAAGCGTGAACACCTTTGCAGAGCGTTTGAAGTACGCAATGGAACAGGCCGATTTGAAGCAATCGGCCCTTTCCGAACAGGCCGGGATTTCCAAGGCCGCGATCAGTCAGTATCTTTCCGGGAAGAACACCCCTGGCCCGGAGCGAATCAAGGCGCTGGCCGATGTTACCGGCGTGACCTTTGATTTCCTGATGGGGTACGGTAGCGCACCGGCCAAGGATGCGCCGCCCTCGGTAAAGAAGATCAGCGTGAAGGAAGCGGCCCGGTGCATGGGCAAATCTGATCAGTTTGTGAGGATCGGCCTTCAGCGTGGGCTTCTTCCCTTCGGCAATGCGGTTCCCGGCACCGGGAACAACTGGAATTACTACATTAACCCCGCCAAGTTCAGGGAGTATGTGGGCGCTGAAGCGTTCAACAGTTTCTTTGGCTTGACTGCCTAAATGAAAGGATAATAACGATGATGCGGATTGGATGCACGGTTTTGATTCTTCCCGATGCCGAATATAGCGGGAAATTTACTGGTATGACCGGTAAGGTTGGCAATTATTACGGGAGCGCCAAGGTTGGTGTGGAGTTTCCCGGCATGAAGAACGATTGTGAAAGTGGTTTGTTCTGGTTCAGCGTGGAAAAGGTGAAAGTTCTTCAGACCTCGCCTTTTGTGGAATACCTGATGAATGATGTCGCTTTTACCGCTACTTTGGCGGAAAGAACTTCCCAGATGCACCGGAAGCGTGAGCGGCTTCCCTTTCCCGATGTGAAGAAGGTTATCTTCAACGACCCTAAAACCATTGTTCTGTGGGCGGATGGCACCAAGACCATTGTTTCTTGTGGGGAGGATGATATCTACGATTATTATAGCGGCTTCTGTGCCGCTGTGGTGAAGAAGCTGTTTGGTTCCACCACCCATGCCAAAAAGGTTTTGGGCAAGGTAGTTCAGGTTCAATGATTACGCTATTCCAGCACCAGCAACAGGCCCTTGACCGGACAGAAGGCCATAACCGATGCGCCTATTACCTTGATATGGGCCTTGGAAAAACTTTTGTTGGTTCAGAAAAGGCCCTGAAGCTGAATAGCCGTGTGAACCTGTTGATTTGCCAATGTTCCAAGGTTCCTGACTGGAAAGATCACATGGTTGAAAACTATGCTATGAATCACTGTTGGATGATCTATGATCTGACCAACAAGAAGGAATTTGAATGGTTTATGGCGGCGGTTGCTGAAACCGATAACCCTACCAGAATTTGTGGTGTGATCAACTATGAACTGACCTTCAAGCGGAAGATTTTGAAAACCCTTTCCGGGTTTACGCTGATGCTTGATGAAAGTTCCTTGATTCAGAATGAGAACGCCAAGCGGTCAAAGTTCATTCTTGGCCTGAAGCCTGATAATGTGATCCTTCTTTCCGGAACCCCAACCGGGGGCAAGTATGAAAAGCTGTGGAGCCAATGCCGCCTTTTGGGATGGAACATATCAAAGGAACTGTTTTGGAAGCAGTACATTGAAACGGAATGGGTTGAAGAAGATGGCTTTTGGCGGCAGAAAATCACCGGTTACAAAAATGTTGACCGGCTGAAAAAGAAGCTGGCCGAACATGGGGCGGTATTCATGACCACCGATGATGCCGGGATTGACCTTCCTAAACGGAACTTTGTTCCCGTTAGAACGCCCCCGCCAAAGGAATATTGGAAGTTCTGGCGGGAACGGGTGGTAAGTATCAACACCGCCACACTTCAGGAATTTGAACTGGATTCAGATTTTTGGGGTTCCAATGAAAGCTATGAGCGGGAATTGATTGGTGATACCAGTTTGACCCGCCGCCTGTATGCCCGTCAGCTTTGCGGCCTATATAACCCCAACCGTTACAAAGCCTTCAGGAATTTGGTGGAGAGTACGGAAGATCGATTGATTGTGTTCTATAACTTCACAGAAGAAATGGAGCGCATGAAAGGGATTGTGAAGGCCATGAACCGCTCTGTGTCCATCATATCTGGTGAAGTCAAGGATTTGGGCGCTTACAATTTCTATTCTAATTCCGTGACATTTATCCAGTATCAGGCTGGGGCCAGAGGGGGCAACTTCCAAAAGGCCAATAAAATCATTTATTTCAGTCTCCCAGAAAGTTGGGAACTGTGGGAGCAGAGCCAAAAGCGGATTCACCGTATGGGACAGGAACGGCCATGCTTCTATTACTGGATGATTTGCCCCGGCACCGTGGAAGAAAGTATTTTTTCCACCCTTCAAAGACGAAAGGACTATAACGATGAACTGTTCAGAAAATACGAGGAAGGCTACCCAGAGGGCTAAACGGAACCAGTGGTTCCGCAGAATGTTCACCGTGGCCCTTCTGATGGGGTTGGTGGTTGGTTTCTTCCTTGGCCGCTTTACGGCCCATGCTTTCGGCGGAACCGAACACCAAGCGGCCCTTGAATTCGGGCTTCAATACTATGATGTTTATTTGAAAGAAGGTGCAGACAATGACCAAATGTGAAAATCCGTGTCCTTATGGCAAGTTTGATGGGTGTTGCTACTTCTGCCCGGATCGGGTTTCCTGTGCTGACGCTTGCCCGGAAAACCCGGAGAAATGCGGACAGGCCATTTTCGATGAAGAAGCGGGGCTTCAGGCTTTCCAGCAATCCCAGCTTGCCACCCTGAACGCTATTGCTTCCCTGACCGCCCACAAGAAGGCTATTGAGAATCAGGAAAAGGCCATGAAGGCGGCCCTATATGATGCCATGATGAAGTTTGGCGTGAAGAAGTTTGAAAGTGATGTGTTGAACCTGACCTTGGTTGAACCCACCACAGCCACTAGCATTGATTCCGCCAAGTTGAAGAAGAAATATCCCGCTATTGCGGCAGAATGTTCCAAATCCAGCGCCAAAGCCGGTTATGTGAAAATCACCTTGAAGGGCGGTAAAACCTGATGGATGTGCTAAAAATGGCCAAGGAATACGCTTTCGGGGAAAAGACCACCTATAAAGAATTGGTGGTTATCATTGGCCTTCTGCTGATGATCTTGGAAAGGTTGGGTGGTTCTAATGGCAAGGGATGAAGTTTGGGACGCATTGCAGGAACTCGCCCGACAAAACCACAAAGACCGGGTTTCTAAGAACCCTGACCGGATCGCCTATGCTATCCAACAGTTTGAAGCCCACGGGATTGAATACCAGTTGAAGAACTCGCAGACCGGCCACTTTCATTGCTGGCGGAAGTCTGATGATAAACTGTTCCAGTTTTACGCTGGCACCGGAAAAATTCAGGGCCTTCAAACCCGTGGAATTCACAACCTGATCAAGTTGTTGGAGGGATAAGAGTTGCAAAAAAGACTTACCGTGAAGGAACTGAAGGCCGCTTTGGTTGATGTTCCTGATGAACTGGAAGTTCACTTTGGAAGTGATACAGAAGAAGCCTATGAAATTGTCATTGAAATGGCAAGGCGGGTAAAGTATGACCTTCCCGATGGGAAGCGATTCGAGGACACCGGGGAAACCGGCGTGGATTACTTTGAAATCTATGGCAATGCTGTTCAGGACGAGGATGATCCCTGATGGCCGGTGAAAAGAACTTTGAAACCCGCCTGAAAAAATGGCTGGAAAGTGAAGGGATTTATCCCTTGGGTGAACCAGTTGACCGGATGGGAACCCCGCCCTGTGGGTATTGGGAAAAGCGTTGGGGTGGCGGAAGGTATGTGAAAAGCGGCCTTCCTGATATGAAGATTGTGGTGAAGGGGATCACCCTTGAAGTTGAACTGAAGGCTACCAACGGCACCCCTTCAGAACTTCAGAAGCGCAACATTGCCCAAATCAATCATTCCGGGTGTTTCGGCTTTGTGCTTTACCCGGAAGGGTTTGAAAACTTCAAAAAAATCATAAAGGGGGTGAAATCGTGCGAGTGTCACACAGCAGAGTTGAAGCCTTTAACCGATGCCCTTTCAAATACCAAATGCGATATGTGGCCGGTATAGGCACCATCCCCAACACTGATCCTGATAATGCCCTGATTCTTGGCACCGCCCTTCACACGGGAATTGAAGAAGGGGTTGAACAGGCTCTTGACTTCTACCAAAACAGCTTCCCGGTTCTGACAGATGATCATATCAACGAAATGATCAAGCTGGAAGCCATGATCCCCAAAGCTAAAGCCATGTTACCACCGGGCGGCAAGTTTGAACTTCCCATTGGAAACGCTGATTTCATTGGGTTCATGGATTATCTGGTTCCCATGGGGTGGATGGATAAAAAATCCCCTTATAACATTTGGGGTGAAGATGTTCAGGTTTTTGATCTATACGATTTCAAGTATTCCAATAACGCCAAAAGCTATGCCGTTTCCGGTCAACTTCATGAATACAAGTATTGGTATGAACTGACCCACCCCGGCCAACGGATCAGGAATATGTATTTCCTGATTGTCCCCAAGGTGAAGATCAGGCAGAAGAAAACGGAAACCCTAATGCAATTTCGGGATAGGCTACAAGAAGCCTTGAAAGATGCTGAACCAACGCTATTGCCGGTTCAGTATGACCCCATGAAGATTGTGGACTTCCTGACCGATGTGAAGCACATGGTTGAAGCCACAGACTTTCCCAAGAACCCAAACCATTTTTGCGGATGGTGTGAGTATGAAGAATATTGTCAGAAAGGATGGGATTATATGTTACTTCCCAAGAATGAACGCCGTGGCCTGAACGCCACCAAAAAGAAGGTTGTGTGGCTTTACGGCGCACCCTTCAGCGGCAAGACCTTCTTTGCCAACCAGTTTCCTGATCCGCTGATGTTGAACACGGATGGCAACATCAAGTTTGTGGATGCCCCCTATATCGCTATCCGTGATACCGTGACCGTTGAAGGACGGATCACCAAGCGCCAACTGGCGTGGGAAGTCTTTTCCGATGCCGTCACCGAACTGGAAAAGAAACAGAACGACTTCAAAACCATTGTGGTTGACCTGTTGGAAGATACCTATGAGGCTTGCCGGGTGTATATCTGTGATCGTCAGGGCTGGAAGCATGAATCTGATGATTCCTTCCGGGCGTGGGATATGGTCACAAGTGAGTTTTTGAACACCATGAAGCGCCTTGTGAACATGGACTATGAAAACATCATCCTGATCAGCCATGAGGACAGAAGCCGTGATCTTACCCGCAAGGGCGGTGACAAGATCAGTTCTATCCGCCCCAACCTTCGGGAAAAGGTTGCCAACAAGGTTGCCGGTATGGTTGATCTGGTGGCCCGTATCGTGGCCGATGACAATGAACGGGTTCTGTCTTTCAAGACTTCTGAAGTGATCTTCGGCGGTGGCCGTTTGACCGTCCACAATAAGGAAATCCCGCTGGATTATGGAGCCTTCGGCAAAGTCTATGAGGAAGCCAACCAGAAGGCCGTAGGAGCCATGAAGCACGGCGGCAATACCCCGGCTACCCCCGCACCCGAAACCACCGACACGGCCACCACAGCGCCCAGCAGAAGGGGCAGAAAGGCCAAGGCCGAAAACCCTACGGAAACCCCTGTGGATGCCCCGGAGCCTGTGACCGAAAATGCGGACAATGCGCCGTTGTCATCGGATGCGAATTGCCCTTCTGAAGATGTCGAGGAACCCGCACCCAAGATGGATGTGAACCCGCCCCGGCGCACCCGGAAGAAGCGTGAAGAATGATAAGTAGTAAAAAAGCCCGTGCCTGTGCGGAAACCCTTGATAACATCAAGGGGAAGAAAAGCAATCATGGGTATCTGTGAAAGGGATGATTCTATTGGCTGAAACGCTGATGATTGCCGGGAAGCCTGAAACCATCTTCACGGCCCGTGATTTTGAATATCTGGTTGAAAAACACATGGGCTATGAAGCGGCCAAGTATTTCCGGGAATACGCTGAAAAAGCTGATGAAGAAGTCAGAGCGGCCAAGGCTGGTGAAAACACAGACCTTGCTTCCTATGAAGCTGACCTTGAAAGCAACTACAGAGCCTTTCAGGACATTTAGGCGGAAGCCGCAGTTATTACGGGTGTTCTTCATGAAAAGCGGATAAACCGTGAGAAGATTGCCCATGCAGTCAGGGAAATTGGAAAAATCCTTTCCAACCAACTATAAAAACAACATCTTTGGAGGTAAAAAACTATGGCTATTGATTTTGATAAGATTGATCGTTCCGTTGATCTGAAGGGCCTTCAGGCCGATGTGGAGGATGCCATGAAGCACGGCGGCGGTGATTTCCCCGCCATCCCCGCTGACAATTATGAAGTGAAGTTGGAAACCATGGAGATCAAAGGCACCAAGGCCGACCCTAACCGCCCTATGCTGGCGGTGTCTTTTAAGATTCTGCACGGTGATTACAAGAACCAGCGCCTTTTCATGAACCGGGTTCTGTACGGCACCAAGAACGATAAAAATATGATCGCTTCCGCTGTGGGATTCTTGAAGAAACTGGATTCCGGGATCCCCGTCAGCTTCTCCACCTACAAGCAGTTTGCCCAGCTTGTCCTTGATATTGCGGAAGCCATTGATGGGAAGTTGGAGTATGCCGTGGATTACGATGATACCCGCTTCAACTCCATCATCATTAATGAAGTTTTTGAAGTTGAGGATTGAAAACCGGGGTTTTATACCCAATTCGAGCACAAATAGTGCTTTTGAACCTTAACTTTCAAAAAGGCCGGGGCGCTTGCCCCGGTTGGCCCCAAGGTGAAGCCTTCCCGTGGCGGGGCTGTTTTCACTGATTCACCAAGTATATTCAAAAAGTGGGTGACAAGATGATCTTCTATGATTTTGAGGTTTTCGCTTATGATTGGCTGGTTGTCCTGATCGACTTGAACGCCAAACAGGAAACCGTGATCATCAATGACCCTGACAAACTAAAGGGCTTCTATGAGAGCCACAAGGAAACCATTTGGGCTGGGTATAATAGCCGCCATTATGACCAATTCATTTTGAAAGGTATCTTGTGCGGCTTCAACCCAAAGAAGGTGAATGATTGGATCATTGCAGAGGACAAACCCGGTTACAGATATTCAAGCCTGTTCAGGGAATACCCGCTGATCAATTATGATGTGATGCCGAACCCGCCAATCAGCCTGAAGGCGCTGGAAGCGTTTATGGGCCATTCCATCAAAGAAACTTCTGTTCCCTTCGACATTGACCGCCCATTGACAGAAGCGGAGCTGGCCGAAACAGTCAAATATTGCCGCCATGATGTGGAAGAAAGCGTGGAAGTATGGGTTCGCAATATTGCGGAGTTTAACACCACAATGTTCTTTGTAAATCACTTTCATCTTGGAAGTAATTCTATTGGGAAAACCAAAGCCCAGCTTGCGGCAGAAATTTTGGGTGGAAACGGTAAAGGGAAAACCTTTGATGATGAATTTGATTTCCCGATTCTGGATTGCTTGCGGCTGAAGAAATATCGGTTTGTGGCCGACTGGTACAAGAACCCGGTCAATCACAACTATGGCAAAGCGCAAGAAAATATAACCGTTGCTGGTGTTCCGCATACCTTCGCTTGGGGCGGTGGGCATGGGGCTATTCCGAAATATCACGCCCACGGTATTTTCTTGGTGATTGATGTTACTGCCTACTATCCATCTTTGCAAAAGCAATTCAAAATTGGGTATCGGGTGATGGATAACCCTGAAAACTTTGAGTTCATCCATGACAGCAATATTGCTTTCAAGCGCAAGGGGGATAAAAAGGCCCGTCAGCCCTTCAAAATCATGGACAACGCTATTTCAGGGCAGATGAAGCAACCGCAATCGGCGCTTTATGATCCTATGAGTAACAACACCATTTGTATCAACGGCCAACTTCTACTTCTGGATTTGGTTGAACACCTTGAACCCTATTGCAAACTTGTTCAGAACAACACGGATGGTATCATTGTCCAGCTTGCGGATTATGACCGGGATTTTGAAAAGATTGATGATGTGGTTTGGGAATGGGAGCAAAGAACCGGAATGAAGATGGACTTTGATACTTTCATGGGTGACATTTACCAAAAAGATGTAAACAACTATTTTTTGGTTGACCGAGAAACCGGGGCGGTCAAAGCCAAGGGCGCTTATGTAAAAAAACTGTCTGATCTGGACTATGACCTTCCTATTGTCAACCGGGCCATCAGTGAATACTTTGCCCACAAGACTACACCAGAAGAAACCATTATGGGGTGTGGGGATTTGCGAGATTTCCAAAAGGTTGTAAAAGTTTCCAGCAAATATGAATGTGCGCTTTATTCCCCTGTTATCACTATGGAGAAAATCAGGGATGAAAAGGGCCGTTCAAAAACTGTGAAAAGGTTCAGTGGAGGTGAAGTTCAGACTGATAAAACATTCCGTGTGTTCGCTTCTACTGACCGAAGCAAAGGCGGATTGTTCAAAGTGTCTGGTAAGGTTATAAGGGGCCGCAAGAAAAACCCTGAAAAATTCGGGAACACCCCGGAACATTGCTTCATTAGCAATGATGATGTTACAAATATTCCCGTTCCTGATGAACTGGACAGGCAATATTACATTGATTTGGCGTGGAAGCGCCTAAAAGATTATGGAGTTGACCGGGAAAGGGGGGGGATTTGAACCATGCAACTGAAGGACTTGACCGGATTGACATTTGGGAAATTGAAGGTGATAAGACGGGATGAAAACTTGAATAATCACCCGGCCTATCTATGTCAATGTGAATGTGGAAATATGCTTGTCGTGAGAGGACAAGCGTTGATAAGCGGAAACACAAAAAGCTGTGGTTGTTTGCGAAAAATTAACCATGTGAAAAAACATAGTGGGAAAGGAACCCGGCTTTATCGCATTTGGAAAGCTATGAAAACCAGATGCACGAACCCAAACACAAATGATTGGAAGAACTATGGTTCCCGTGGAATTACCGTCTGTGATGAATGGTTACATAACGTCCAAGCCTTCCATGATTGGGCTATGTCACATGGGTATTCCGATGAACTGACCATTGACAGGATAGACAATAACAAAGGTTATTCCCCTGATAACTGCCGATGGGCAACGATGAAAGAACAGCGGCACAACCAAAGGAAGGTGATCAAATGAAATCACCACTTTTTCGTGGCTATGTTCCGACCAGAAACAAACAATGCCTTGAAAAGTTCAAAGGCGTTGAAAAACTGAAAACCCGTTCTGAAGTTCAAGACCTTGAAGAATACGCCGGGATTCTTGGAGAAGAAACAATTCTGATTGATGTGGACGATGCGGAAACCAGTGATCTTCTTTTCCAGATTGTTCGGGATTTGGGCCTGAAATGCCGGGTGTATAAGACCACACGGGGAAAGCACTTCTATTTCAGAAACCCGGAAGGGTATGTGGAAAAAAGCTGGACAAAGCAAACCTTGGCGCTTGGTATTGAAACAGATGCCAAGGTTGGCCGGAACAACAGTTATGCCATTATGCGCTTCAATGGGGTGGATCGGGAAGTTCTTCTGGATTGCCCGGAAGATGATATTCAAGACCTTCCCAAGTGGCTTACCCCGGTAAAAACCAGCATGAAGTTCTTGGATATGAGAGCCGGGGACGGACGGAACCAAGCCCTGTTCAACTATATTCTGACACTTCAAAGCGAGGACTTCACCAAAGAAGAAGCCCGTGAAACTATCCGCATGATCAACCGGTATGTGCTGGAAGATCCCCTTTCTGACCGGGAACTTGAAACCATCCTTCGGGATGAAGCATTCAAGAAACCTATCTTCTTCAAGGATAAAACCTTTCTGTTTGATAAGTTTGCGGTGTATCTGAAGAACAATAATCACATTGTAAAGATCAATAACCAGCTTCACATTTACCGGGATGGTATCTATGTTCCCGGCGCTATGGAAATTGAAGCCCAAATGATCAAGCACATTCCCAACCTGAAACGGGCGCACCGGTCAGAAGTCTTGGCCTATCTGGAAGTGATGTTTCAGACAGAGGGAGAAACCAGAGCCACTAACCCCAATATCATTGCCTTCAGCAATGGTCTTTACAATATTCGGGATGGTTCTTTCATGGACTTTACCCCTGAAATTGTGATCACCAATAAAATACCGTGGGCGTATAATCCCGCCGCCCACAATGAACTTCTGAATTATACATTAAACCGGCTGGCTTGCAATGATCCTGAAGTCCGGGCCTTGCTGGAAGAAATGGTGGGCTACTGTCTGTACCGGCGTAACGAACTTGGTAAAGCCTTCATCCTGATTGGTGATAAGAGCAACGGCAAATCTACCTTCCTTCATGTGGTCAAAAATATGTTGGGGGATCGGAACATTGCTTCACTTGACCTGAAAGAACTTGGGGACAGGTTCAAGACCGCTGAACTCTTCGGTAAGCTGGCGAACATCGGTGATGATATTGGGGATGAATTCATTGCTAATGCGTCTGTATTCCGCAAATTGGTAACAGGCGAACGGGTGAATGTGGAACGGAAAGGCCAAGATCCCTTTGAATTCAATAATTATTCCAAATTCCTGTTTAGTGCCAATGTAATCCCCCGGATGAAGGACAAGACCGGAGCCGTTCAAAGGCGCTTGGTGATTGTCCCCTTCGATGCCAAGTTTACCCCCAATGATGCAGATTTCCACCCATTCATTAAAGATGCACTGTGTGAACAAAGTTCAATGGAATATCTGATTTTGTTGGGCCTGAAAGCCTTGCGCCGGGTTCTGATGAATGCCAAGTTCACCACTTCCAGCAAAGTTCAGGGACAGCTTGACGAATATGAACAGAACAACAACCCCATCATTGGCTTCATCAAAGAAGTTGGGCTTGAAGGTATTGAGAATGAACCCACAAAAACAGTTTACCGGAAGTATAAGGAATACTGCATTTCTAATAACTTCCAAGCCCTTTCCAACATTGAATTTTCACGGCAAATCACCAAACGCTGTGGGTTTATCATCGTTGATAAGTGGATCAGCCGCCTTGGAAAATGCCGTGTATTTGTGTCTGGAAAGGATGGTGATTCATAATGGCCGGTTCTAAAAAAGTGTTCACAACCCTTGGAAGTTCAAACCATGCGCTTGAAAATCGGGAAGCCTTTGATTATTACGCCACCGATCCAAAAGCCGTGGAAATGTTGTTGGAACTGGAACAATTTGCCCCGGTAATTTGGGAACCGGCTTGTGGTGAAGGCCACATTTCAAAGGTTCTTCAGGCCCACGGCTATGAGGTGATCAGCACCGATCTTGTTTATCGTGGGTTTGGTGATCCTGAAACGCTGGACTTCCTAAAAGAAACCTTGGATGGTTTTGAAGGGGATATTATTACAAATCCGCCGTATTCCGTTGGGCTTGAATTTGTTCAACGGGCGCTTGAAAGCGTGCGCCCCGGTGGGAAAGTGGCAATGTTCCTGAAGGTTCAATTTTTGGAAGGACAGAAGCGGGGGGCCTTCTTTAAGAATACCCCCCCCCGTATAGTTTACATATCCCGTTCCCGTTTGGCCTGCTATAAGAACGGAGATATGAGCGTTAAGCCCGAAAGCGCCATAGCTTATGCGTGGTATGTATGGGAAAAAGGATTCACCGGTGATCCGGTGATTAAATGGTTCAACTGAAAGGATGGTTACACATGAACGATAGTATTTACCGCCGCTTTATTCCTATTGGGACACCTGAAGAAATGGACAGACTTAAATCCTTAATGGAGGAAAAAAGTCTGTCCCGTGAGGATTTGAAGCTGATTTTGGAAACGATCAAGCTAAATCCTGATATTTCATGGTGAGATTGTCCAGCAATGTTTTTAGGTCTGTCCAGTTGGAAATATCAAAGTGTTTTTCAACCATAGTTGCTGAAATCCCGTCACCGTTGGAAATATCCCAAACATAAACGCTGATAGGATGATTTTTCCGATGTGTACCAGAAATTTCAATATCATAGCGAGAATTGATCTTTCTGTATATGCAAAGTTCCAAATCAATTTCCTTCATGGAATATTCGGGGCCAAGAAATTTCAGCAACTCTTGTTGGTTTTTAGAAGCCATGCGAATTCACCCCCTTTCTGCCTTCTCATTATAGCACAAAAACAGGGGGTGAACAGATTTGAACGGGAGTTGAACGATATGGAGATCAAGGATAGTGGACAGCGCACCGAGTTTGAAACCGGGGCGGTTCGTGATATGCACACCGGAAAAGGCCGCATGGATTTATTGCCGTGGGAAGCCCTTGTGGAAGTTTCCAAGCATTGTGAAGAAGGGGCGCTGAAGTACGGGGAACGCAACTGTGAAAAGGGCATTCCCATTCACAGCCTGATTGATTCGGCCTTCCGCCACCTTGCCAAGTACATGATGGGTATGAAGGATGAACCCCACCTTCGGGCGGCGGCTTGGAACATTCTCTTTGCCCTTTATATGGAAATCAAATACCCTGAACTTCAGGACATTCCCACCCGGATTGTGGAGCCGGTGGAATTTCCGTCACCTTGCCCCAAATGTCTGTATCAGCACAATAGGAAACAGCCGCCTTGTAATGTATGCGGCCACAAAAACCCGGAAGGAACCAAAGACTATTTCAAACCTGTTGAAAGTGAGGATGAATCCAAATGAAGATTATCAACGCCGATGTGGAATTTATCACCCCGATTGATGGGGCCGCAATCCTGAAACGCCTTGAACAGTGTGGGCGGGTTTGCTATAAGTCTGAAGTCAAAATCATGGAAGGTTCCGCTGAAAAGTTCATCCGGGGAATCATCAAGCGTGGGCATGAAGCGGTTTTGGAACATTGTTCCTTCACGGTGAAGTTCATTTGTAATCGTGGGGTTTCCCATGAAATTGTTCGTCACCGTGTAGCTGCCTACTGTCAGGAAAGCACCCGGTATTGTAATTACAGCAAAGATGGGTTTGGGAATGAAATCACGGTGATTGAACCATATTTTTGGGAAAAGGACAGTATAGAGTACAATGAGTGGGCTAGTGCTTGTGAGATGGCAGAAAGCTACTATCTTTCTTTGATTGATCTAAAGGCTACCCCTCAGGAGGCTAGATCCGTACTTCCTAACAGCCTGAAAACGGAAGTGGTTATGACCGCAAACATTCGGGAGTGGCGGCACTTCCTGAAGTTGCGCTGTTCCCCCGCCGCACACCCGCAGATGCGGGAAGTGGCCCTGATCCTTCTGGATAAAGTTCATTCCATGATCCCGGTTTGCTTTGATGATATTTGGAGTGAATACCATGAAGATATTCACAAAATCCTGAAGGAAGAAACCGGGATTACTATTGTTTCAGATGGGAGGTTGAAGGATCGTGGGAACTAAACCTTGGCAGAACCATGAAGGCTATTCTGACCCTACCGCCTATGAAGGGCTGAAGCCGATTATCCGGGAAGAAGATGAACAGCAGAAGCGCCTAAACAATCTGATTTTTGTTCTGAAGTATATTATCCACTTGGCCGGGTTTGAACTTTTGAACCGGATTGAAATCAAAGACCGTAAAACCGGGAGGGAATACCGATGAAAAATAAGCCATGCCCTTTCTGTGGGGCTGATTTGGTTCAGGAAAATCGGCTGAACCCGCTTGCAAAGAAATACGGGGATATTCCGTTCAGAACTTTTTATGTTCATCCTAAAAATGGTTGCTTCTTGGAAGCGTTGGCGTTGAGGGGTGAGCAGTTGAAGAAGTGGAACGCCCGGAACGCCTGAACAGGTGCTTCTTTAGTAGGGGTTGGAACAGCGGCCTTCAAGATATGTGGAATGATGTTGAAGGCCGTGAAACCCTTGCAAATACAGGCTTTTTTCTAAAATCCTTCAACATTCAACATTCAGCAGATTACTTCAAATAAATAATAATAAAAATAATAGTAATATGAAGAATGTAATAATAGTGAAGAATACCGTTTTGATCTTGAATGTTGAAGGAATTTCCGAAAACCCTTGATATACCGGCGTTTGATGTCCTTCAACATTTATTCCAGAAAGGATGTGTTACATAGTGAATGACAAAGAACTTTCCCAACGGGCGAAAGAATATTTTGCCCAAATCAGGAAAACAGACCGCTTGATCCAGCGGTTGACAGATACAGTTCACACCTTGCGTTCCAGCTTGACTTCCATCGGGTGTGAGCTGAAACCGGATAAGGTTCAGACTTCAGGGCCACAAGACACTTTAGGGGAAACGATTGTAAAAATCATGTCCCTTGAAGAAGATATTAACACCCGGATTGATGAACTTGTTCAGCAAAAAACTGATGCCATGCACCGAATTCAGAATGTGCCTGACCAAGACCGGCAGAACATTTTGATTGCCCGGTATGTGAACGGGGAAAAATGGGAAAAAATTGCTGTTGAACTTAACTTTTCAATTGCCCAAATTTACCGGATTCACGGAGCCGCTTTACTTGATTTTATTAAAGAAAACCCGGATATTCTGAAAGATGATAGTAAAAGAGAGTGTGCTTCATGATATAATGGCATTGTAAAAATGCACCCTGACAAACGGGGTGCATTTTACTTTTTTAGAAGGGGGTGAATACCTTGACCACGAAACAGCAGAAATTTTGTGATGAATACCTGATCAGCGGCAATGCCACCGATGCGGCGATTAAGGCCGGGTATTCGCCTAAGACCGCAAAGCAGACAGGTTCGGAAAACCTCTCAAAACCTGACCTTCGGGCTTATATTGATGAACAACTTGACAAAATCCATTCCGCCAAGATTGCTGATGCCCAAGAAGTCCTTGAATACCTGACCGCTGTAATGCGGGGCCAACACACTGAACAGGTGTTGAAACTGGCCGGTGATGGTATTCAGACCGTGGCGGACATTGATGTTTCCGCCAAGGAACGCTTGAAGGCCGCTGAATTGATTGGCAAGCGTTATGCCCTGTTCAGTGACAAGATGGACTTGGGCGGCGCTGTCCCTGTGGTTATCATGGGGGATGATCAGCTTGAAGATTAGCCCCAATGCAAAAGTGATCCGCCTTCCTGGAGTGGTTGGCAAGGGTTACGCTACCTTCTGGAACTTCAAAGGCCGCTACCGGGTGTGCAAAGGGAGCCGGGCAAGCAAGAAATCCAAGACAACGGCCCTGAACATCATCAAACGGATGATGCAATACCCGGAAGCCAATACCCTTGTGGTTCGCAAGGTGTTTAGAACTCTGAAGGATTCCTGTTTCACGGAATTGAAGTGGGCAATCAACCGGCTGGGGGTTCAGGCATATTGGGAGATCAAAGAAAGCCCCCTTGAAATGACCTACACCCCCACCGGGCAGAAGATTTATTTCAGGGGTCTTGATGATCCCCTGAAGGTAACTTCCATCACCGTTGAAATCGGGTATCTGTGTTGGTGCTGGATTGAAGAAGCGTATGAAATCATGAATGAATCTGATTTTGATATGCTTGATGAATCCATCCGTGGCGCTATCCCACCTGAAACCGGCCTGTTCAAGCAAATCACCCTGACCTTCAACCCGTGGAATGAAAAGCATTGGATCAGGAAGCGGTTCTTTGGTGAGATCATCGGAAAGGATGCCCAAGGAAAGCCCACATACCGGTTCCATGATAGCTGGACTTCCCCGGATGGTCAGATATTCGCCACAACCACCAATTACCTGTGTAATGAATGGCTGGATGAAGCTGATCTGAAGGTGTTCAACACCATGAAGGAAAACAACCCCCGGCGCTACAAGGTGGCTGGCCTTGGGGGTTGGGGCATTGTGGATGGCCTGATTTATGAGAAGTGGCGGGAAGAAGCCTTTGATGTGGCGGCCATTTCCCAAAAGCCCGATGTGAAAAGCGCTTTTGGCCTTGACTTTGGTTATACCAATGATCCCACGGCCTTGTTCTGTGGGCTGGTGAGCCAGAAGGAAAGAACCATTTGGGTGTTTGATGAACTGTATGAAAAGGCCTTGACCAACCGGGTAATCTGTGAGAATGTAACCCGGATGGGCTACGCCAAGGAACGGATCAGGGCCGATTGTGCGGAGCCAAAGAGCATCGACGAATTGCGGGAAGCTGGCCTGTACCATGTTAGAGCCGCCCGGAAGGGCAAGGACAGCGTGAACAATGGCATTCAGTACATTCAAGGCTACACCATCATCATTCATCCCCGGTGTGTGAACTTCATCACTGAAATTTCAAACTACACTTGGGCAGAAGATAAGTTTGGGGCCAAGATCAACACCCCCATTGATGATTTTAACCACCTGATGGATGCCATGCGTTATGCTTTGGAAGATATGCTGGTTGGCCCCGCCTTCAGCTTTGAATAAAGGAGAAAAGTATATGAATAAAAAACTATGTCGGTTTTGTGAATATTCTGACCCAAGCCGAAAAAATAAAAATGGAAAAATCCGGTGTAGGAAATCCCATAAGCTTGTTCCATCTGATTTCTGTTGCGAATTCTTTTTCTGGAAGTTATCCCCTGAATTGAAGGAAGCCTATACCGAATTATCAAAATTAGTATCTGATTAGTAACAATAAACGCCCGGAACCCTTGCTTCTTGGGCTTTATTTGTATTTCTGTAATCATTGGACGATAAAAAAAGGGGGCACTTCAGATGAAATTGCAGATATGGCCGATTCACCTGAAAGCCGCTGGCGAATTTGTAAAAAAATATCACCGGCACAATGTTCCACCAGTGGGCGGAAAGTTTGCTGTGGCGTGTTATTGTGATTCTTCACTTTGCGGGGTTGCAATTTGCGGAAGGCCCGTAAGCCGTTATTTGGATGATGGAAAAACCCTTGAAATTTATCGTAATTGTACGGATGGCACCAGAAATGCTTGCAGTAAATTATATGGGGCCTGTATTCGGATTGCCCGTGAAATGGGTTATAACAAAGTGATCACCTATACTCTTGAACATGAAGATGGCGCTTCTTTGAAAGCGTCAAATTTCAAGTTGTCTGGTTCTGCTGGTGGAACAGAATGGACGGGATCACGCAAAAGAAGTTATTATGTTTCTCCAAGGGAACTAAAAAACCGATGGGAATATACAATCAGAAGGGACGGTGATTGAAATTTGAATACTGAAACAGACCGGATCAATCGCCTGATCATTCAGGGCGGTAGAACTGGAATGACCGAACTTCAGTTCTTTGCCGCCGAAATCAAAGAATGGAAAGATAGTATCCGCCGCCGTGATCAGCTTACCGGGGATCTGTATTACCTTGGCAAGCATGATATTTTGAACCGTCAGCGCACTATCATTGGTGCAGATGGCAAACTTCAGACGGTGAACAACCTTCCGAATAACCGGATTGTGAATAACCAATATGCTTTGATGGTGGATCAGAAAACCAATTACCTTGTGGGCAAACCCTTCACCATGAACTGTGAGAACAAAGCCTATGTGGATTTACTGTCCAAGGTATTCAACCGGCGCTTCCAACGCTTGTTGAAGTATGTTTGTGAAGATGCCCTGAATGGCGGTATTGGTTGGATGTACCCCCATTATGACGATAAGGGGCGCTTGGTTTTTCAGCATTTTCCAGCTTATGATATTCTTCCATTTTGGGCGGACGATGATCACACTATCCTTGATTGTGCGATTCGTTACTATACCCAAGAAGTGTGGAACGGCTACCAGAAGGAAAAGGTGGAGAAGGTGGAAATCTTCAAAGCCGATGGCATTTACCGGTATATCTATCAAAATGATATGCTGATCCCTGATACTGATGCCGTGGAACACGAAAACTATTTTGCTGTTGTGGACGGTGAAGAATCGGGTGAAGAATTCAACTGGACTGAAATTCCCCTGATCCCATTCAAGTACAATAAGCAGGAACTTCCCCTGATCAACCGGGTAAAGACCATTCAGGATGGTATCAACACCATGCTTTCTGACTTTGAAAACAATATGCAGGAAGATGCCCGGAACACCATTCTGATCCTGAAGAATTATGATGGTCAGGATTTGGGCGAATTCCGCCACAACCTTTCCACCTTTGGCGCTGTGAAGGTTCGGAATGATGGCGGGGTTGAAACCCTTCAGATTGAAATTAACGCAGAAAATTATAAAAGCGTTTTGGAACTGATGAAGAAAGCCCTGATTGAAAACGCTCGTGGCTATGATGCCAAGGATGATCGACTTTCCGGGAACCCTAACCAGATGAATATTCAATCCATGTATTCTGACATTGATTTGGATGCAAATGGCATGGAAACGGAATTTCAAGCGGCTTTTGAACAGTTGCTATGGTTCATCAATCAGGACTTTAGCAACCGGGGCAAGGGTGATTTTGATGGTGAAGATATTCAGATCACCTTTGACCGGGATATTTTGATCAACGAATCTGAAGCCATTGATAATTGTTCCAAATCGGTTGGTATCTTGTCTGATGAAACCATTGTGGAACAACACCCGTGGACAAATGATGTTGAACTGGAATTGGCCCGGTTGAAGAAGGAAAAGGAAGAAGCTATGGAACAAGCCCAAGAATATTCCGGGGCTTTCGGAGCCGGGAACAAACAGAATGAAGGCATGGGTGGGGATGAATAATTCGATTCCAACCATCCCAGCCATTTTTACAGAAAGGGGGACGGCCCATGAGAAATGCGGAGTATTGGCGGGGCCGCTTTTCCATTCTGGAAGAAAACGCCCACAAACAAAGTGATCAATACCTTCAGAGCCTTGAAGATATGTTCATGAATGCCCAAAGAACGGTTCAAGCTGATATTGAACGGTGGTATGGGCGCTTTGCTACCAACAACGGGATCAGCCTGATGGAAGCCCGGAAGATGTTGACCACCGGACAGCTTGAAGAATTCAAGTGGACGGCTGAACAATATGTGAAAGCCGCACAGCGGGCCGACCTTTCCCCGGAGTGGATCAAGAAGCTGGAAAACGCTTCAACTCGCTTCCATGTCAGCCGCTTTGAAGCAATTCAACTGCAAATTCAACAGCAGATTGAACTTCTGTATGGGAACCAGCTTGACGGGGTGGATTCCCTTCTGAAGCAAATTGTTTCGGATGGGTACACCCACACGGCCTTTGAGGTTCAGAAAGGCGTGGGCCTTGGCTGGGACATTACCGGCCTGAACCAGAAGAAACTTGAAACCTTGCTTTCAAAGCCTTGGACTACTGACGGAAGAACCTTCAGTGATCGGATTTGGTTGAAGAAGCGGGAATTAGTGGGGACTATTCATAAGGAATTGACGCAGGGACTTTTGAGGGGTGACAGCCCCCAGAAGATCACGGATGCCATTCAGAAGAAGTTCAAAGTTTCCCGGTACCAGGCCGCACGACTTGTAAATACGGAAACAAGCTATTTCAACGCCCTTGCCGCAAAAGAGACCTATAAGGAATTGGGCGTTAAGAATGTGGAGATTTTGGAAACGCTGGATTCCATCACCTGTGCATTTTGTGCAAGTATGGATCGAAAAGTGGTTCCCATGTCGGAGTTTCAACCGGGTGTTACCGTTCCCCCGTTTCATCCACATTGCCGAGGAACTACGGTTCCCGCCATTGATGAAAAATATATGGGTGAAAGAGCCGCAAGGGATCAGGATGGAAAAGTTTACTATGTCCCCGGTAATATGAGTTATTCCGAATGGAAGAAAACTTTTGTGGACAACGGTTCCAAAGATGGGTTGACCCTTGCAACCATCGGGAGTATAATTAAAAATACAGTTTCGATGGTAAAAAGCGAGGGTTCCAATGTGCAGACGGTAGGCCGCATTGATATAGAAAAATACCGTTGCATTACGGACGAGATCGCCACCGATGAAGTGATTATCACCCCGGAACGGATTCAGCATATTGAAGAACGCCACCCCGGAGATTACGAACAGTTCGTTAAGTATGTTGCGGATATTCTGGAAAACCCGGATTACATCTTGGAAGCAAACAAGCCTAATACCGGTGTGATTCTGAAAGAAATTGAAGAAAATGGCGAAAAGTTCAAAGTGATTCTACGGGTAAAGGTAGAGAGTGACCCCGCTGAATATCGAAACTCCATCTTGTCCTTCTGGCAAATTGGTGAAACCACATGGAAGAAGAATGTGAAGAACAAGAAAATCCTTTACAAGCGGGAATAATACTGCTATACTTTAGATAGGATAAGAACGGGCTTTGAGGTGGAAAAAGCGTTCCCATACGCCACACGCCTTTTGGTAGTGGGCAAAAGAGATGCCGGGAGTGACGCTCCGGCCAAAGTCCAATCTTCAAGGGAACAGGTGCAAACCTGTTCCCTTCTTCTATACCCTGAAAAATAGTGAAAAAACCCTCTTGACTTTTCTGTTGCTACAATATATAATTGTTGTAGCAACAGAAAAGAAGGTGAATAAATGGTTGCTAAAAAAGGCCGTCCTGTTTCAGAGAACCCCAAAGATTATATGCTTCGGGTGAGGATGGATGAACAGACTTTGCAACAGCTTGATGAATGTTGTGAAGCTGAAAATCTTTCTCGATCTGAAGTAGTAAGGAAGGGGATTCAGGAACAGCATAGCAAACTAAAGAAATAGGGTGTCGGCTACCCGCTAAAGTACACCAACACCCTAAACCACCAGAGGTTTCCCAACTGGATAAATCCATTCTATCACAGTTGGGAACCTCTATCAAGTGAAAATTGATGGAGGTTTTACAATGGAAAAATTGATCAAGAGCATTGAAGGCGTACACCCCGGTAAGTACGACCTTCGCAGGAATGAACTGGATGAACTCTATGGCGCATATCATCATGACACTTTCAAGCTGATTGCCGTGGTGTTCAAGCTGGGCTTTGCCCGTGGACAGAAGGCGGTGAAGAAGGCATGAATGAACTTCAGGTATTCACCAGCCCCGAATTTGGACAGGTGCGAACCGTGACCATTGAGGAAGAACCGTGGTTCGTGGGCAAGGATGTGGCGGTTGCCTTGGGATATTCCAATACCAAAGATGCCCTTCACCGTCATGTTGACCCGGAAGATAAAGGGGGGTCGCAAATCACGACCCCCTCCGGTGAACAGACCATGACCATCATCAACGAATCCGGTTTGTATGCCCTGATCTTCGGAAGCAAGCTGGAAAGCGCCAAACGCTTCAAACATTGGGTGACGCATGAGGTTCTTCCCGCTATCCGCAAGACCGGAAGTTATTCCATCATCCCGAAAGCAAGAGCATTGACCACAGACGATTACATGAAGGCGGCACAACTGGCCGCTACCTGTCGGAATGAACGGCTTCCCTATGTGCTTGGATTTCTGGAACAGGCCGGGTTTAATATCCCGGAAGTGACCACCCCAGCCCCGGCCTTGGATGGCCCGGTTGACTGTACGGAAATTCAACGGCTGATGGATGAACGGGGTATTTCCGTAACGGAGCTTTCCAAGCTGACGAACATTTGCAAAGCGTCTTTGAGTTATTACAAACGGGGCATTTACAAGCCGAACCGTGAACGCTATCGGATCATCATTGACGCATTAACTTAATTGTTGATCAAACCATCACCGGGAAACCGGTGGTGGTTTTTTCATACCATTTTCGCCGTTTCCCGGTGGTGGGCGGTAAACAGAACCGGGAAAAATCGTGGTTCCTAACCCACGGTAAAAAAGGATTTTGGAGGTAACAACAATGACTAAAGAAAAGCTGTTGGAATGGGGCCTGACTGAAGAACAGGCCACAAAGGTTATGGAGGGCTTGAACGGTTCCTTCGTCACCAAGGCCCGGTTCAATGAGGTCAACACCGAACTGACCACCGCCAAGAACACCATCAAAGAGCGTGACACCCAGCTTGAAACGCTGAAGAAGGCTTCTGGTGACACCAAGGCCCTTCAGGATCAGATCACACAGCTTCAGGCCGATAACAAGAAGAAGGACACGGATCACGCCGCTGAACTGAAGAATCTGAAAATCAGCAATGCGGTTGAACTGGCCCTGACCGGCGCAAAGGCCAAGAACAACACCGCTGTTAAGGCGCTGTTGGTTGATTTCATCGGTAAGGCTGAATTGGCGGAGGATGGAACCGTCAAGGGCCTTGATGATGAAGTCAAGAAGCTGGTGGAAGGCAAGGACACGGCTTTTCTTTTTGAGAAGTCCACCGGCACCAAGTTCAAGGGGGCCAAATCCGCTGAAAAGGGTGATGGCGCTGAAGGCGGCATGACCCTTGAAAAGCTGAAGGCCATGAACCCCTTGGATCGCTACAACTATTCCGTCAACCATCCTGACGAATACAAAGAACTTTATGGAGGTAATGAGTAATGGCAAACACTTGCTACGATAACTTTTTCCTGTCCAACGAAATTGAAGATCAGTACCAGAGCCACCTTGATCTTCAGCAGTTTTGCACCGTGGACAACAACCTGACCGGCGTTGCTGGCATGGTTCGCAAGATTCACAAGTACAAGGCCACCGATGGCACCGAGAAGCTGACCATGGGCAACGGCAACACCAAGACCATTGAAGCCGGTTACACCGAGAAGGAATACCGGATTCAGATGGCCCAGAACCGCTTCCAGTATTATGACGAGGAAGCCATGACCGATCCCATGGTGATCACCACCGGCACCCGTCACGCTGGTACGGATATGTTCAACACCGTGAACGCTGACATTTTCGGCGCTTTCAACGAGGCCACCATGACCATCGTGACCACCGCCCTTGGCTTTGATGCCTTTGTGGATGGTGCGGCCATGCTGAATCTGGAAAACCTTGAAGGTGTGACCATCTTCGGCTTCGTCAACCCCGCTGATATGGCGAAACTTCGTAAGGCCCTGAAGGACGATCTGAAGTATGTGGAAGCATACGCCAAGCAGGGCTATGTTGGCACCGTGGGCGGTATCAACATCTACACCAAGAAGAACGCCGAAACCGGCAAGGTGGTCATTGCCACCAAGGAAGCTGTTACCCTGTTCAACAAGAAGGGTACGGAAGTGGAGCAGGAGCGTGAAGGCAACATCCGCCGCAACACGGTTTATTCCCGCAAGTATTACCTTGCGGCCATGACCAATGAAGCCAAGGCGGTGAAGATCATCACCGGTTCCGCCGCTGTCACCGCTGACACCACGGTTTCCAGCGACAAGACCTATTACGCCGCTTCCGGTATCGGCTATGTGAAGGTCACGCCCGGTTCCGGTGACAACCCCAAGACCAAGGGTTGGTACGAAATCACGGCGGCGTAAGAAAGGCGGTGAACCCCGTTGCGTGATAAAGCGGTTGCAATGCTAACGGCCCTTGGCGTGGCGGGGGCCGCTGATGATCCGCTGTTGGATATTGTCTTGAACAATGTTCAATGGCGGATCAAAAACCTTTCCAACCTTTCCGAAATCCCGGAGGGGTTGGAAAGTCTGGCCGTTTCTATGGCTGTGGGCGAATACCTGAACATGAAGAAGTGTTCTGGACAGCTTGAAGGGTTTGATCTGGATGCGGCGGCGGTGAAATCCATTCAGGAAGGTGACACCAACATTACCTTTGCCCTTGGTGAAGGTAGTTCAACCCCTGAACAGAGGTTGAACAGCCTGATTGATTATCTGATCAACGGGCGCATTGGTGAAATCTACCGTTATAGGCGGTTGGTATGGTAAATAAAGCCGTGCGAACCGCTTTGGAACGGTTGTGGAAGGATCGGTGTTCTATCTTCATCCGTGAGGAAGTCACCGATCCTGTCACCCACCTGACGGATTCTGAAGAAAAGCCGCTTCTTCAGGATCAGCCGTGCAAGCTGTCTTTTGAAACATTAACTTCAACCAATGGGGATGAAGTGGCAACCGTCCAACAGGTGGTGAAGCTGTTCCTTTCCCCGGATGTGAAGGTTCCCGCAGGATGCAAAATCATTGTCACCCGGCCAAATGATGTGGAACGAACCTTCACCTATTCCCGTTCCGGTGAACCGGGTGTTTTCTCCAACCATCAAGAAATCATGCTTGAACCCTTCAGGGGGTGGGCCTGATGGCAAGATGGGGCCGGTGTGATTACCGGGAATTGAAGAAGCTGGATGAACGCCTTCAACAGCTTTCGGAAGTTGACATGGATCAGCTTTGCCGGGATGCCGCCAATGAAATTGCCCAAATCCTGTGGAACAAGGTAAAGAAAAGAACCCCGGTTGGTGTGGCCCCCAAGTTTGATGAACCCAAGACTGTAAAGGCCAAGGGTGCAAGCGGGAAAAGCCGAACCTTTCTTACCCGTTCCGGGGCTATCCGGGAACAGTATTGGGCCGGGTATCGGGGCGGTTCCTTGCGTGATGCTTGGACGATCCTTCCCATTGAAAAACATGGGGATCAGTACACCGTGACTGTTATCAACAATTTGGAATATGCGTCCTATGTGGAATACGGCCACCGGCAAACACCGGGGCGCTATGTTCCCGCCTTGGGTAAAAGCCTGAAGGTAAGTTGGGTTCCGGGGAAATTGATGATGACTATTTCCGAACAGGAAGTAAAGGTTTTGGTTCCGTCCATTCTGAATGATATGTTGTATGAAGCCTTGAAGGGGGTGTTCAGTTGATCAATGAAATCATCAAAGGTGTTTCCATGAAGCTGAACGCCACCTTTGGAGCCGGGTACAAAATCTATCAGAATGATGTGGAACAGGGCTTCAAAGAACCCTGTTTTTTCATTGCCGTTCTGAAGCCTGACATTTCCCCGTTGCAAAAGAACCGGTTCATGAACCGGAACCCGCTGGATGTTCACTATTTCCCAACCAGCGGGAGAAACAACGCTGAATTGTTCACTATGGCCGGGGATTTGATGGAATGTTTGGAGTTCATCACCCTTCCCAATGGGGATGTGCTTCACGGAACTTCCATGAGTTATGAAGTGCAAGACGGGGTTCTTCACTTCTTCGTGAACTACAATTTGACACTTCGCAGAGAAACCGAGGAAACCGCAATGGAAACCTTGGAAACTACTGTGGAGCCAAAGAAAGGGTGATTGAATGGCTACCAGAAAGAAAGCCGCCACCGCACAGGAACCGACCATCACGGCCCCGGTGGTATTCCCCAAAGAACGGGTGTTGACCTTCAGGCGTTACGCTGACCGGCGTGATCTTCTGTCTGTCCTTTTGGAAGATGGGAAGGAATACACCTTCGTTCAGATTGATGGGCTGATCAATGACTTTATGAAAGGTAAGGTGAAATAATATGGCCCTTGGCGGCGGCACCTTCTTGGTGCAGAACAAGGTTCTGCCCGGTGCATATATCAACTTCATTTCTGTGGCGCAGGCAAGCGCCACCCTTTCTGACCGTGGCATTGTCACCATCCCCCTTGCTATGAATTGGGGGCCTGAAGGCAAGATTTTCACGGTGGAACAGGCTGACTTTATCAAGAACAGTCAGAAGATTTTCGGCTATGCGTACACGGCGGATGAACTGAAGCCTATGCGTGAAATCTTCCTTCACGCCAAGACCGTTCATTTCTTCCGCCTTGGTTCCAGCGGCGTGAAAGCGTCCAACACCTACGCAACGGCCAAATACCCCGGCACCCGTGGCAATGATCTTCGGGTTGTGATCACGGCCAATGAAAACAGCACCGAACAGAAGCCCCTGTTCGATGTGGAAACCTTCTTGGGAACCGTTCAGGTTGATCTTCAGGAAGGTGTGGCCGCTATCACCGGCCTGAAGGCCAATGACTATCTGGATTGGAAGTCCAGCGGAACCCTTTCCTTGACCGCTTCCTTGCCCCTGACGGGCGGCACCAATGGCACCGTGGCCGATTCCGACTATCAGACCTATCTTGATCAGGCGGAAGCGTACACCTTCAACGCTATGGGTTGCACCGAGAGCAAGGCCACCATCACCGCCCTGTTTGCGGCTTTCGCAAAGCGTATGCGTGATGATGTGGGCAAGAAGTTTCAGGTGGTTCTTTTCCGCAAGCTGGCCGACTATGAAGGCGTTGTGAGCGTCAAGAACGGCCTGACTTCCGACAAGACTTCCACCGCCCTGATCCCTTGGGTTACGGGTGTGATCGGCGGCACGGCGGTCAATAAGAGCGCCACCAACATGGCCTATGATGGTGAATACGATGTGGACACCGATTTCACGCAGACCCAGCTTGAAAACGGGATCAGGGAAGGTTCCTTCATGTTCCATCGTGTGGATGAAGCGGTGTGTGTCCTGACCGACATTAACAGCTTCATTTCCATCACGGATGAAAAGTCCAGCGACTTTTCCAGCAACCAGACGATCCGAGTTTTGGATCAGATCGCCAATGATATTGCCGTTCTGTTCGGCAAGAAGTATCTTGGCAAGGTTCCCAATGATGCCGCTGGCCGGATTTCCCTTTGGAACGATATTGTGAAGTACCACACGGAACTTCAGGATATTCGGGCCATTGAGAACTTCAGCGGCGAAAATGTGACGGTTGAAAAGGGCGATACCAAGAAATCCGTGGTGGTTACTGACTATGTGACCCCCGTGAACGCTATGGAACAGCTTTATATGACCGTCTATGTTCAGTAAGGAGGTACAACCATCATGGCAGATAGAACCATCATGAACGCCAAGGATGCTGTTTCCGCTTCCTTGGCTGAATGTTTCGTGACCATCGGGGATAACCGTTACAACTTCATGCAGGCTATCAACCTTGAAGCCAACTTTGAGAAGAACAAAACGGAAGTTCCCATTTTGGGTAAGACCGGCAAGGGCAATAAGGCCACCGGCTGGAAGGGTACGGGTTCCGCCACCTTCCACTATAACACTTCCATCTTCCGTGAGCTGATGAAGCGTTATAAGGACACCGGCGAGGATGTCTATTTTGACATTCAGGTGACAAATGAAGATCCCACTTCTTCTGTGGGCCGTCAGACCGTGATCCTGAAGGATTGCAATATGGACGGCGGCTTGCTTGCCAAGTTTGACGCTGATGCGGAATACTTGGATGAAGATATGGACTTCACCTTTGAAGATTTCGAGATGCCCGAAACCTTCAGCCTTTTGGCCGGTATGCAGTAAGCAGAGCGCCCCGGCCTTACTTCGGTAGGGGCCGGGGCCTTTTTTCGTATCAAAATATAGGAGGAAAAAACAATGAGCCTGTCCGCTTTTTTGGCTGAAAACGCCGTTCCCGTTGAGAACATCAAGTTTGTTGCTTCCAAACGCTTCTTGGGTGAGGATGGCAACCCCATTCCTTGGGAGATCAAGGCCATTACCGGCACCGAGGATGAAGCCCTTCGGAAGTCCTGTGCCAAGCGGTTTCCCGTTCCCGGCAAGAAAAACCAGTATCAGAAGGAAACCGACTATGATCTGTACCTTGGCAAGCTGGCTGTGGCCTGTACGGTGTTCCCCAACCTGAATGACAAGGAACTTCAGGACAGCTATAAGGTGATGGGCGCTGAAGCCCTTCTGAAAACCATGCTGACCCCCGGCGAGTATGCCGATTACCTGACCAAAGTTCAGGAGGTTTGCGGGTTTGAAACCACCCTTCAGGATGAGGTGGACGAGGCAAAAAACTAATTGAAGAAGGTGATGGTGAAGCAAATATCGCTTACTATTGCCTTCACGAACTGCATTTGACACCATCTGCTTTTCTGGACTTGCCCCGGAAAGAACGGGCCTTCATTATTGCGGCCATTGATATTCGGGTGGAGCGGGAAAAGAAGAAACAGAAAGAAATTGAACGGAAACAGCGCCGGGGCCGCAGAAAGTAACTGTTGGCCCCGGCCCTCTGCTATGGAAAGAAGGTGAACCCCTATTGGCAACCATTAGAACGGCAATCGCCCTATATGACGGTGTTACTGCCCCGCTGAAGTCCATGCACAAGGCTATGAACATTGTGCTGAACAGCTTTGAAGCCATGCAACGGGCTTCTGGTAATTCTGTGGACACTTCAGCCATTCGGGAAGCCCGTGAAGAACTGGCAAGAGCCGGGGCCGCCTTCGATTCCATTGAAGAAAATATTCGGAATGCTGGCAACCAGCAAGACCGCTTCAACAGGCGGATCAGGGACGGCACCACCGCCGCTGATGGCCTTTGGAGCAAGCTAAAAGGCATTGCGGCCACCGTGGGTGGGTTGGCGGCTGTAAAGAAAATTCTTGGGGTTTCTGACCAGCTTACCAGCACAAATGCCCGGTTGAATAACGCCATGATCAACTTTGATGATGGCGGTTCCCTTACTGACCTTGAAAAAAAGGTAATGGCTTCGGCGCAACGATCCAGAACTTCCTATATGGATGCCGCTTCTTCCATTGCAAAATTGGGCCTAAATGCCCGTGATGCGTTTGGAAGTATGGATGAAGTGATTGCCTTCCAAGAACTGATTAACAAACAGTTTATTATTGGCGGTGCGAGTGTTCAGGAACAGCAAGCCGCCATGATCCAGCTTACCCAAGCAATGGCTTCCGGTGTGCTTCGTGGTGAAGAACTAAACAGCGTATTTGAACAGGCCCCCGGAATTATTCAGAGTATAGCAGATTACTTGGATGTTTCCATTGGTGAAATCCGGGCTATGGCCGCAGAAGGTCAACTGACCGCCGATGTAGTGAAAAATGCCATGTTTGCGGCGGCGGATGATATTGAAACCAAGTTTTCAAATATGCCCAAAACTTGGGGGCAAATTTGGATCGGGATGAAGAACAAGGCCCTGTCTATCTTCAATCCTATTCTGAACAAGGTAAATCAAGTTGCTAATAGCGAAAAGTTCACCCAAGTAACGAATGGAGTTATCAACGGCCTTGCCGGGATCGCTTCTGTTGCAACGGTGGTGCTTGACCTTCTGATTGGCGGTGCCGCTTTGGTGGTGGATAATTGGTCATGGCTTGCCCCTATTGTTGGCGGTGTTGCAACGGCTTTTCTTGTTTTGAATGGAGCCATGCTTGCCTATAAAACAGTGACCGGCATTGTGAATGCGCTGGAAACCGTAAAGGCCGCAAGACTGGCTATGACTACCGTTGCAACCGGAGCACAGACCACCGCCACCTTTGCCCAAACAGCGGCCCAATACGGCCTGAATGCGGCTTTGATGGCTTGCCCCCTTACATGGATTATCATTCTGATTATCGCCCTTGTAGCCCTGTTCTATGCGGCTGTGGCGGCGGTCAATCATTTTGCAGGTACAAGCGTTTCTGCCACAGGCATTATCTGTGGCGCATTTATGGCGGCGCTTGCCTTCATCGGGAATATCTTTATTGCCCTGTGGAATGTGGCCGCTGAAGTATTTGTTCTGATTTATAACCTTGTGGCTACGGTTGCAAACTTCATCGGTAATGTGTTCAATGATCCGGTGGGGGCCGTTTGCCGCCTGTTTTTTGATTTGGCTGATACGGTGCTTGGAGTGCTTCAGGCGCTTGCTTCAGCCATTGATGCTATCTTTGGTTCCAATCTTGCGGGAGCCGTGCAAGGCTGGCGTGACAGCTTGGGCGGTTGGGTTGATGAAACCTTTGGCAAGGGAACTGAAGTAATGGCAAAAATGAGCGCCGATGATCTGAAGTTGGATCGGTTTGAATACGGGGCCGCTTTTGATCTTGGGTACAATTTCGGTGAAGGCATTGACAGCAAGGTTTCTGACCTGTTTGATGGCTCCGCAATGGATTCTATGGGCGCTTTCGATATTGGAAACACCCTTGATGGTATCTATGGAAATACCGGTGATACGGCGGAAAATACTGTCGCTATGAGTGATGCCCTTGACATTACTGAAGAAGATTTGTCTTATCTGCGTGATATTGCGGAGCGGGAGGCTATCAACAGATTTACAACCGCTGAAATCAGCGTTGATATGTCCGGGATGCAGAACAACATTTCTAATGGAATGGATTTGGATGGCGTTATATCCGGGCTGACAGAAGGAGTAAACGAGGCGATTGATAGTATGGCGGAAGGAGTACACACATAATGAAAAGTGGATATGAATTCTATTTGGGGAAATGTATGCTGCCGGTTACGCCCCAAAAGCTTGAAATCAAAATCAATAACGCTAATGAAACGGTGACGCTGATAAATGAAGGGGAAATTAACATTCTGAAAACCGCAGCACTTACGGACATTGAATTTGAATGTGAAATCCCACAGGTGAAACAGCCCTATGCAGTCTACAAGTCAGGCTTTCAAGGGGCTTCCTATTTCCTTGATTACTTTGAAGGGCTGAAAACTTCCAAACAGCCCTTTCAATTCTTGGTATCAAGAACAATGCCGAATGGCAAAGTGCTGTTTTCCACAAATATCAAAGTTTCAATGGAAGATTACACAATTACAGAGGATGCAAAGAACGGCTTTGATTTGAAAGTGAAGATTTCCTTGAAGCAATATCGAGAGTACAGTACAAAGACAGTAAATATTAACATGCAAGCGTCTAAGCCAAAGGCTGTTGTACAGCAGGCACGCCCTGCAAACCCGCCAAAGAAAACGGGATATGCGGTGGGCGACATTGTAAATTTCCACGGTGGAACACATTATTATAGCTCTTACGCAGGCGCAAAAGGATATCCCGCGCGAGAGGGCAAGGCCAAAATTACGATTGCAAACGGTGCAGGCAAAGCCCACCCGTGGCACTTGATCCATACCGATACTGGATCAAATGTGTATGGTTGGGTGGATGATGGAACATTTGATTAAGGGGGTGCTCCAAATGAAGGTTGAACTTTTAATTGCCGATCCTTCCGGCAGCAAGGCATACTTGCCGATTGTGGAAGAAGGAATTGAATGGACTACTGAAAGAAGAAGCGCCCCCGGTAAGCTAACCTTCAAAGTGGTAAAGGACGGCATAATTGATTTTCAAGAGGGCGCAGCGGTGCGCCTGAAAGTGGACGGGAAAGGGGTTTTCTTTGGATTTGTGTTCAGCAAAAAGCGAGACAAGGATCAGATTATCACTGTCACCGCCTACGATCAGTTGCGTTACCTAAATAACAAAGATACTTACGTTTATGAGAATAAAACCGCAGCACAGTTTATCAAGATGATTGCAGAGGATTTTTCTTTGAATGTGGGGACTATTGAAGATACCCCGTTTGTAATTGCTTCAAGGGTTGAAGATAACACTTCCCTTTTCGATATGATAGAAAATGCCCTTGATTTGGAATTGCAAAACAACGGGAATATGTTTATCCTGTATGATGATTTTGGAAGGCTTACGTTGAAATTCCTTGGAAATATGTATGTTGGGGATAATTCTTCCGGGTATCTGATGATTGATGAAGAAACCGGGGAAAACTTTGACTACACTTCCAGCATTGACAGTGACACCTACAATAAAGTGAAACTGACCTATGACAATGACGCAACAGGAAAGAGGGAAGTCTACATTGCACAGGATTCAAGCCATATGAACGCATGGGGCGTATTGCAGTATTTTGACACGCTGCAAAAAGGCGAAAACGGGCAAGCAAAAGCCGATGCCCTGTTGCAACTTTACAATAAGAAAACCCGTAACCTGAAAATCAGCAATGCTTTAGGTGATACCCGTGTTAGAGCCGGAAGCATGGTAGTTGTCAACCTTGATTTGGGTGATATGAAGCTGAAAAACTTCATGCTGGTTGAAAAGGTTGCACACAAGTTCAATCTTGATGAACATTTTATGGATTTGACACTTAAAGGGAGTGAGTTCGTTGCCTGATGCAACCGAATTAACGAAAGCGATTAAGAAAGCGGCAAGCAAAGCGATAAAGGCAGAAAAGCCCGTTGAAGTCTGCTTTGGAAAGGTAACAAGTGCTTCCCCGTTGCAGATATTGGTGGATCAGAAATTCACACTTGGGGCAGCGCAACTTGTCCTTACCCGCAATGTGACGGATTTTAAGGCAATGATTACAGGCGGAAACATTCAGAATTATTACTATGTTGGGACACCACCCAACGCTTCAACCGTCCCTGTCGATCCGTCCCACAGACACGCCATAGGGAAAATTGAAATCACTGTTCATAATGGGTTGGTTGTCGGTGATGAAGTGATCCTTATCAGGCAGCAGGACGGGCAAAAATATGTTGTGGTGGATAAAATCGGATGATTCCTTCAACTACGGGATTCCTTGGACAGGATTTTGAATTTGAAGAACAACCAACCTACACTTACAAAATGAATTTAGATACCGGAACTATCCGTGGCTATACAGATGGGCTTGATGCTATGAGACAGGCAATCTTTAAAATCCTTCAGACGGAGCGCTATCAATATGTCATGTATAGCTGGAATTATGGGGTTGAAACGCTTGACCTGTACGGCGAACCGGTTTCCTATGTATGCCCTGAACTGGAACGCAGAATCACGGAGGCTCTGACTTGGGATGAACGAATTAAAAGTGTCAACAACTTTGAATTTGATGTGATCGGAAAGGGTGCGATTCACGTATCTTTTGTGGCACACACCGTATTTGGCGAAGTACAAGCAGAAACGAAGGTGAATTTCTAAATGTATAACGTGACCTATGAAGAAATCCTTGATCGGATGCTTGCCCATGTGGATGATAAATTCGATAAGCGGGAAGGTTCGGTTATCTTTGACACCCATTCCCCCACAGCCCTTGAATTGCAGCTGTTGTATGTAGAATTAAACACCATTTTATCAGAAGCATACGGTGACACCGCTTCTCGTGAATATCTGATTAAGCGTTGTGCGGAAAGAGGAATTACACCCCACGAAGCAACACACGCTATTTTGAAGGGGGAATTTACCCCAACCACCATTGATTTAACTGGAAGGCGGTTCAATATCGGTTCAATGAATTTCACTGCACTTGAAAAAATCACTGATGGTGAATATCAAATGCAATGCGAAACTCCCGGTGTTATAGGAAATCAGTATTTAGGATCAATGGTTCCCATTGAATACATTGAAGGGCTTGAAACTGCAAAACTTACGAAAGTATTGATTCCTGGTGAGGATAGAGAAGACACAGAAGATTTGCGAACCCGCTATTTCAACTCCTTTAACGCACAAGCTTTTGGCGGCAATGTTCAAGATTACCTCGAAAAAACAAATGCAATTCCGGGCGTTGGAAGCACAAAAGTAACAAGGGTTTGGAATGCCGATATTTCCCCGGCTGAAATGATGCCGGATCCAACTGTTCAAAGTTGGTTTGAAAGTTTTATTAAAACAAGCGGGCTAAATGAAAACGTGAAGAATTGGCTTTCCTCTGTTTATGAAGCAGGAAAAGCAAAAAAGCTGACAACCGGGGGGACAGTGCTTTTAACAATCCTAGATTCAGATTTTGGGGTTGCTTCTGATACCTTGGTTCAGACAGTACAAGAAACCATTGATCCAAGCGAAAATGCGGGTGAAGGCTTTGGAATCGCCCCTATCGGCCATATTGTTTCGGTAGAAACCGCTGTTCAGGTTACAGTTATAGTAAAAACCAACATCACCTTTGACACCGGGTACGGTTGGGACAATTTGCAAAATTCTATTGATGCCGTAATTTCAGATTATCTCCTTGAGTTACGGAAAAGTTGGGCTGATGTCGCTTTTTTGGTGGTTCGCATCTCACAGATTGAAACCCGTTTGCTTGGAATTAAGGGGATTGTTGATGTTGAAAACACAAAAATTAACGGGGCTTCTGAAAATCTGACTTTGGAAAAATATGAAGTTCCGGTGTTTGGGGGTGCAAGTGCATGATAAGAGAAGTTGACCTTGTTTCATATTTACCTCCGTTTATGGCTGAATTCAAAGAAATTATGGCAACGCTAGAAGCGGAAAACCCGGAATTCGTGCTCGTTTGGGAAGCGGCTGATCGAGTTTTACAAAATGAATTCATTGAAACATCAGATGAATACGGGATTTCCCGCTGGGAAAGGATTTTAGGGGCCTTCCCCAAAACTACAGATACGCTAGAAAATCGCCGGTTTCACGTCATGAGTCGGATAAATGAAACGCGCCCATTCACTATTCCACAGTTAAAAAATATCCTTCAAACTCTGTGTGGAAAAAATAATTATTCTGTTAAAGTCTCAGAATGCACCCTAATCATCAGAATAGGATTAACGTCTAAAAATAATTTCAATGACGTGGAAGCCTTAATTGAAAAGATATCACCTGCCAACATGGTGATCGATCTATCGTTGGCGTATAACCAACACCAGTCACTGCAAACCATGACGCACGCCCAGTTGGCGGCAATGACGCACTACGAAATCCGCAATGAAATCATGAAAGGATGATCTATATGACGGAAACAGGAAACCTCCATCTCAAAAAGCCATCCCAAGAAGATTTTTACAACGTGGATGATTTTAACCTAAACTCTGACCTGCTCGACGCGAAGATAGGGGATATGGCGACACAATTAGCCCACAAAGTAGATACCAACGAGGTAGCCCAGCCCTCCGGCATCGCCACGCTGGACAGCAGTGGCAAGCTCGCACAGATGCCCACGGCGGCGGATGTGGGGGCGATCAAATTGCGCTGGTCAACGCTTATCAACGAGACAACGGCAACACCCAACAAATACAATTTTGATGATTACATCACGCCGGGGGATGTCGTGTCCGTCGATAATTATGCAAGTGCACAATCTATCGCCAACATCCCCGAGGCCGTTCCCGGCAAGCTGTATGTTCTGCCTCTGCGCACGGATGATCAGGGGCGTAACGATATCATGCAGGAGTATCACACAGCGACGGGTAACGTGTGGTGTAGGCCACGTTATTACTATAGCAGCAATACATGGAGCAATTGGGCCAGTGGCGCGATCAAACCCATGCAACCCTATGTTTCCACGCAATTAACCGGCAGCGGGTATGTATATTTTGCGTGCTACGGGCTGGATGCGGGATCGTACATCTTTTCAGCCTGCGGGAATTTTAATGCGGGCGGATCAGATCTATACAGGGCAACATATACCGCCATCATCCACATATCGTGCGACTACGATAGTGGTACGAAACAGGTCATTGCGCGTGTAAGTCATGCACCGTTACTGATTTCTGCCAACTTTGGGGATAGAACGGATAGCAAATTTGACGTAGGATTTAACCAAATGGCAAAAACAGCACCGTGGTCAGCATGGCAAAGCGGCGATGAACCGGGCAAAATCTACATCTCCGCCACCAGCAGCACATCATCCAGTGTATCCGACTGGTCGTGCAAACTACTCAAATTGATATAAGGAGGCGTAACCATGTCAATCGCAACCATCAAGGCCGTCATCAACGACCAAACCTACACCCTGACCCTAGCAGAGGACGGGTATTACACCCTCTCCGGCACCGCGCCCGCCCTATCCTCCGCCAATTTGCCGGGCGGCTGCTATGGCGTACAGATTATCGCTACTGACGATGCAGGTAATGAGACCACGATCAACCAGGATGATAGTACGTGGGGCGCACAACTCCGCCTGCAATCCTACGAGAGCGTCAAGCCCACCGTCACCATCACCTATCCCTCCAACGACAGCCGGATCAATACCTGCACGCCAACCATCACCGCCCAGCTGCGGGACAACGATAGCGGCGTTGATCCCGCCACTCTTGACCTGCGTATTAACGGCGGCAGCAAGATCACACAGGGTGCGCCGGGGCTTACTCTGACACCAGTAGAGGGAGGCTATGATCTCTCCTACGCTGTGCCAACGGCCCTAGATGAGGGCCAGACGACAATCTCTGTTGGCGTGTCCGATAAGGACGGCAACGCCGCCGACCCCGCGTCAATCACCTGCACTATCGCAGTCACCGCGCCTACCATTAGTTTGTCCTCGCCTGCGGAGGGTCTTGTAACCAACCAGGCGGCGGTGCAGATTACGGGCATCACGTCGGATGATCAGCTGACATCCGTCACCCTGACTGTCACCGTCAATGGGCACGACCAGGGCCCGGTTACAGTGGACGGCCAGACGGGCGCGTTTAGCCTGACCGCCAATCCCTCCCACATGCAGGAGGGGGCCAACGTCATCAAGGTCAAGGTGGTCGACGCGACCGGGCTGGAGGCCGAGATCACCCGCAATGTCACCTTAGATACCATCCCGCCACGCATTGTTGAGGTTATCGGCGTGACCGACCGCGTGCATGTCGGCGCACCGTTTGTGATCCGCGTCAAAGTGGAGGATTGATATGATTACGCGCATTGAGGGCATGGCTGATAACCATGCCCTTGTGTTTGCCCGTAGTGAGGATGGCTACTGGGCGGCGCAAGTGCCTCCTGACTTGGAGGATGGCACGTACTACGTCACCCTTACAGCCTGGGATATGGCGGGCAACAGCACATATTACGCCACGGTATTAATGACAGTGGATATAACCGGTATCCGGTTTGCGTGGCAGGATGGGGATTATCTGCTGGACTGGATGCCGGGATACAACGCGGCGTGGGACGCGGGATATTGTGCAGATTGGGAGGGATGTTAGATGGATGGGCCAACAATCCGGCTGATGCCGGGCGAGCGTAGGCAGCAGCGCGTGCGCATCTATGGATGCGATCCGGCTGCACGGGTAATGGTGCAGTCGGCTACGTGGGAGCTGCATGATTTTTATGGAGAGGTTGTCGGGCAGGGGTCTTGCGTGGTGTCAGAGGGTAATTTACTTACGTTTATGCTGACCGTAGACAATCCGGGACGGCACCACCTGCTGCTAACCTGCTCGATCGGGCCGGAGATTTACAAGACAACTGCGGGGGTGATCGTGTGTGATTGTCATTGAGGATGTGCAATTAACCCCTAAGCGGGTGCCCGTAGGTGGTAATTATCTGCTGCGCGTAAGAGCACGAGATAATGCGGATGTTTCCTATGCGGATACCGAGATGCTGGAGATGGCCATCGGCATGGTGGATCAATATAATCCGTCTGACTACAGCAATTTTGGCGCGGTCGCTACCGCACGGGATGCTGGTCAGGCGCTACTTGCGTCCAATCCCACCATTGATCGGCAGGCGGAGGTGGATGAGGCGGCGCAGGCGATCTTCGACGCGATCGGCGCGCTCGAATGGGCAGAGGGGCACCGTAATAACCCAATCCCATACCGGCACCTGATGTCGGTGACCGAGGGGCTGTACTACAGCTACAACGGCCACATCTATCGATGCCTGCAATCTGCATCCAGCAGTATGATGATCCCGGGCACAACCCCGCGCTATTGGGAGGCGGTCACATGATCTACAGCCAGACAGCAGCAGCCCATATCTACATTGGGGTTGCAATCATATTAGCGATATTGGTCACGTCAATTTTTGGCGTGGCCTTATCTATTATCTTAAATTTAAGGAGCGATCAACATGAGCAAAAAA